>ENA-UENT01000220-UENT01000220.1-marine-metagenome-genome-assembly--contig:-NODE-220-length-41643-cov-8.295338_pt1 | contig 41643 bp, 32 predicted proteins | sample MGYA00237879_ERZ529330 | MGnify/ENA primary metagenome ERZ529330 (study PRJEB26372, sample SAMN05368345) | marine metagenome | biome: cultured habitat; feature: ocean water; material: water; isolation... | reverse complement strand
TGTTTGGTCCCAAACTACTTCGTCGTCGGTATAAGAGTGTGGGAGTAAGCTCGCGTGGACCTCCCACACATTTCTCTCTGCTCCGGCCCTGACTTATTATCAAAAAATACAAAGACATGCAAATGAACCTATCTCCCAAAGTGCTCAAAAAGGGCGAAGGGGAACTACTGAAAGTGCTACAGGATAACATTACGGTGAAAGTAGATGGTCGAGACACCTACGGACAGTTTACTGTGGTGGAAACCAACAATGAGGTGGACGCTGGCGTGCCGCCTCACTACCACGAACGCGAAGACGAGTGTTTCTACATCATTGAGGGTGAAGCGGAGTTTACAGTAGGGGGCAAGACGTTTACTGCCAGGACGGGTGATACCGTATTCGGTCCCCGTAATGTACCGCACAGTTACCGTTTTCTGAAACCCACAAAAATGCTGGCCACTATCAGCCCTGCCGGTTTTGAGCGTATGTTTCGTGAGGTGCATAATATGGAAGATCAGTCTGATCTTGAAGCAGTGGAGTGTATTTTTAACAACTACGGCGTTTATCTGGTGAAATAAGCTCAAATGGATGAGCGCAAAAAAAACAGCTCTGGTTTCGAATTTTCCGGCAGGTACCCGGAATCCTTGAGGAGCTAAAGGTGCCTTTTTTATAGTGGGCAGAGTGTGGCGGTTAAAAATAATGCCGCGCTCTGCTTTTTATTATCCAGAGTGTCTGTGCTGTTTGGTTTTTTTCCGAGCCTTATTTTGAGTAAAATATGGACTTAACTGAAGTTTACAACGGCCCTTTTAATGCCCCATCAATGGTTTGTCCGGTTGGTAGCGATTGGCTGCTATGGTTTGAAGCCCTCAACCGATATGTCATTTTGTCCCCACCACAAAAGGCAGTACTGGATTTATACTATGCCGTGGAGGGAGATGCTGAAACCTTTCGCCAACTGCTGCTGGAAGGAGCCAACTGGCAGCAGGGGCAGGCTTTAGAGGCAGAACGAAACATCAGCGCCCTCCTGCAAGAGGTTGCAACTTCACCAGGAAGCTTGCCCATTGCGCCGCCTGTTGCGTACGAGGAGGGCTCCTTTGCGGTTTGGCAGGATTTTCAGCTGGGCAACCGGCACGTACGGGTGGAAGGGCAGGAAAAGGGTGTGCTGGAGCTCCTTTGTCCCGCCCTGGCCCATCATTCCATTCCTGCAACCGGCACCGCCGATGTCGTCTTCCAATTGCAAAAAGCAGCGGGGCATCTCTATCTGTACAAAAATGGCATACTCCTGCAGGCCGTACCTGAACAAGATTATCATTACATCACCGGTAAATTCCTCATGCACATCATTGTTGCGCAGCATCAGGTACCGGAGGTGGGTTGGATTGGTACACTGCACGCCTCCACGGTAGTCCGTCGTGGTCAGGCGATTATGCTTACCGGGCAGTCGGGGCAGGGCAAAAGTACCCTGTCTACCCTGCTTTGCAGCGCCGGCTATCAGCTGCTGGCTGATGATATTACACCACTAAGGGCGGATAACCTCGAGCTGGGGCACAACCCAAGCGCGGTTTCCGTAAAAACAGGGGCCTTTGATGTCATTGGGCGGTACTTTCCCGGGTTTAGGGATTTGCCCGAAATCTATCTCAATGCTTTCAAAGGGAAAGTCAAATACCTGCCCCTGCCTGCTCCGGTTGAGCCAAGCTACCCTTGCCAGCATTTGGTGTTGGTGCAGTATCAGCCCGGTGTTAAGGCAAGGCTGCAGCCGGTGGCGCCGTCCGTAATCCTGAAAGCGCTGATCCCGGATTCCTGGGTTGCTGGCGACCGGGGCCATGCAGCTGCATTTATGGAATGGCTCAGCAGCCGTCGTTATTATCAGCTGACCTACAGTCGTCTGGAGGAAGTGGTACTTTTATTCAATATGCTTACCCACTATCCATGAAAGATACACTACGGTATTACCAACTCATTGCAGCCCTGCTTGATCCGGCTAAGGACGGTGCAAGTGTCCGGAAACTCCTGGAGGTAAACTCTTTTCAGTGGGAGCGTTTCGTATATATTAGCAGCAATAACCTCGTTGTTCCGGCACTTTATCTTCAAATTCAGCGTAAAGGGCTAAAGGCATTTTTTCCGGAAGAGCTCACCGTTTATATGGAAGAGATTACCCGGGCCAACCGGGAGCGGAACCTGGCGATACTGCAGCAGATGGAGCGGCTGTCGGAGTGTTTTGCAAAAGAGGGTATTGTGCACGTTTATCTAAAAGGGGCTGCAATGATCGGGGGCAGCTATTACCAGGATAATGCAGAGCGTATGCTCCGGGATATTGACGTGCTTATTGCCCCCGGAGATCAGATCAAGGCTTATCAGCTTTTAAAGGAACGGGGTTACGTAGAGGTCTTAGCTGCAGGGCTGCAGTACAAAACGCTTAGCGATTATGAGAGGGAAAAGCATCTTCCGGCTCTTCGTCACCCGCAGGAGATTGCTGCTGTTGAGTTGCACAACTATCTTCATAATACCTTTCAGCGCGAACGGCTAAAAACAGAGCGTGTTATAGATAACCGGGTGAATGGTGACATCGCTCTGCCCACCCCGGAGGATTTGCTCCGGCATAATATTTATAACTGGCATATCAATGATTTTGGAGGGGTCAAGCTTGATGTACATTTCCGGTCTGTTTATGATACTCTGGTACTTCTGCAAAAGGAAAAAGGGCTGAAGTCCTTGCTGCATACAGATGGTGTGGCCCGGCAGTATGCTGCTTTACTAAGCCCGTTTTTTGATGGGTTTTATGCCCGTTTCAATTGGCGTGTGACCGTAATGAAAGTCAAATTGCAGCGCCCACGGCTCAATCAGTTGTGGTACCACGTGGTCTTTGGCAGCACTCGGTTTTTTCAGATTTTACCATCCCGGCTACGGCTTTTTATGAAATCCGGCATATACAGAAAGCGGGTCCTGCAGGTCCTGCAGAAAGGAAGGTAATTTGCAGGTAAAGATTCAGGATTAACAAGCCCGCTCTTTTGCAGCGCCTTTATTATCCCTATCTTTGTTCTGATCACTGGCTGAAAAGCCGCGCTGCACGCGCGACAGGGGCACTGCACAGTCATCCTCTGCCCGGCAGCGTGTACTTCTCAGGAAGTTTGGTGGTCAACCGTACAGGCATCAAAAGTTTTGACTCTACATTTTTAACTATATTAGGGTACGACTTGGTGTGACTAGGGCGGGCCTCAGTCTTGGTTTTACCGGGACTCGCTTCGGCGACAAGGGGATTACTGAACCACACCGGCGGCCTTAACCATGTCTTATCGAGGGTCCAAAACCATCCCGGTGTTTGTGCGGTTTTTTATTGCCAAATAGAGACGGCCCTTCCAATCTCACCGTTTTCAAGCTCAATGGCACCGCCTTCCACCTCAAGAGTAACCTGCGTAAAGGGCTCACCAGGGAAGAAAATCTCCGTCAGGTTAGTCGCACCGCTATCGGCAAACAATTCTACCGAGGCGACATCCAGCCATATTTCCACATCCAGCTTGTTCTTATCGGACCAGCGCGGGGCGGTGGCTACACGGCCAAAACCTTCCTCAAAGCCCGTTTTCCCGGCGTTGCTGCGGTCAGCATAGAAGGTGTCGCCTTTCAGCGTAATGCGGTAAGATTCGCCCTTTGTATTTGAAAAGATCAGACCGATTTCTTCCGGCTGCTCACCGGCGGTCCAGGATAGCTGTAAATCCAGGTGGAGGGTGGGGGAGGGGCTGTCCAGGATGCCGGTAAGATCGAGCTGTCCGGAGACTGTTTGGCCCGGGATAGCCGTTTTGTCTTGTACGATAGCCTTCGCTTCTTCCACCGGTTGGGCGCAAAGCAGTTGCCCCTTTGGTGTATTCCGTAAGCTCAGGGTGCGGGGCAGGGTCATAGCGCTCCGCCAGCGATCGGTCGGTACGACGTTGGCATAGTTCCAGTTGCTCATCCAGCCGATGAAAATACGCCGCTCGTCTTCTTTGGGCACATCTGACCAGGTCACCCCGGCGTAGTTATCCCGCCCGTAGTCAATCCAGAACGGATTGCCGGATGCCGTGTCTGCAGCTACCTTTTCGGCGAAAGCCGGGTGCATATTAAATGCTTTGCCGTCGAAATCACCCAAGAAATATTGTGTGCCGGAACCCCCGTTTGGTGCTCCGGGATTGATGCTCAACAACATCACCCAAGTCGTGTCCCCATCCACTTGCAACGGGAACAGATCCGGGCATTCCCAAACTCCTCCGTGCCCGCCAATACCCCGCCCAAACTCACTTTGGTAAGCCCAGTCGATCAGGTTCGGAGAGTCGTAGATCTTGATGTGGTCACCCGCTGCGAAAATCATAACCCATTTTTCTGTGTCTCCATGCCAAAAGACTTTTGGGTCACGGAAATCTGTGATACCAGGATTGGGCAGCACAGGGTTGCCTTCGTACTTGGTCCAGCTCCGTCCCTTGTCCAGGCTGTAAGCAATGCTTTGGTACTGGTAATCATGGGTTCCGGCATCTGCACCTACCGGGTCGTGGTGGGTGAAAATGGCAATCATTGGTGGCCGGCCCGGTTCGCCCAGCCCACTCGTGTTGTTCCAGTCGATAACTGCGCTGCCGGAGAAAATGTAGCCCAGGCTATCCGGGTACAAGGCAATGGGGAGGTGCTCCCAGTGGATGAGGTCTTTGCTCACGGCGTGCCCCCAGTGCATAGGGCCCCAAACGGTGCTATCGGGGTAATGCTGATAAAACAGGTGGTACTCACCCTCGTAGTAGACCATGCCATTGGGGTCGTTCATCCACATACTGTCCGGAGAGAAGTGGAACTGCGGGCGGTGGGGCTCCTGATAGTAGGCTTCTTCGGCTGCCATGGGTGCTTGATTTGTAGGTGTGGTGCAATGCGATAAGGCGAGCAAAAGTAGGCTGCTCAAGCCAATTTTTGATAGTAATCGATACATAACTTCAGGTTTAGCGGGCCATGAATAGATCAAGGTCTTTGGGCGACAGGTTGGGCGTACCGCCTTCCCGGGTGGCTACCAGGGCTCCTGCGGCGGCGGCAAATTCCAGGCAGTGCGGCAACGGTTTTTGTTGCAGGTACTGACTGAGGAAGCCCGCCAGGAATGCGTCGCCGCTGCCTACGGTATCTGCTACCTTCACCGGAAATACGGGCTGCTGCAAATAGGTGCCATCCGGGGCCATCCATGCGGCCCCTTCACTGCCCTTGGTTACCATTAGCCCCTTCAGTTGGTGGGCTTCGAGAATGGCCTTCATTTGAGCTTCCTCTCCGGTCTGATCGGTATACCATGCGGCGATAATGGCGAGTTCCTCCTCGTTCATTTTTACCAGGTGGGCACGGCTGAGCAGTTCCCTCAGGCGTTCGGGCGTATAGTGGGGCGGGCGTAGGTTGACATCGAATACGGCCAGAGTGGCTTGCTCCAGCAAACGCAGCAAAGTGGCACGCGTGCCTGCCTGCCGCGCAGCCAGGCTGCCAAAGACCAGGGCTTCTGCTTCGGATACCGCCTGCGCTGCCGCATCTGATGCAGTGATGAAATCCCAGGCTACAGGCTCTACAATTTCATAGGAGGCATGCCCCTCTTCATCCAGGGTGACCTGAACGGTACTCGTGGGCTGTTCGGCATCTTCCTGTACCAGGCTGTGGTCGATCCCCTTGGCATCCAGAAAAGCCCTTAGTTCTTGGCCCAGCGCATCCTGCCCGATCCGGCTGATGAGTTGGGTCTGAAACCCGAAATTCCGCAGGTGGAAGGCAACGTTCATAGGTGCACCACCCGCTTTTTTGCCGGCAGGCAGCATATCCCAAAGTACTTCTCCAAAGCTGACAACACTCATAAAAGGTAAGGTTATTTCTTCATCAAACGTTCCTGTAGCTCTTCAAGAGAGATCCCCTTGGTTTCGGGCATCATGAAGGCTACGAATAACAATTGCAGTACCATAAGCCCGGCAAAGAGACCAAAAATAGCGAACTCTTCCATTACCCCGGTCAGATAAGGGAACGTACCGGCAATGAGGGCCGCAAAGACCCAGTGGGTGCCGCTGCCCAGGGAGTTGCCAAAGCTGCGCACTTCGTTGGGGAAAATCTCGGAGATGAACACCCAGATCACCGCCCCCTGACCAATCGCGTGGGAGGCAATGAATACAAACAGCCAAAACGGCACCGTATATCCACCGGATACGCCGCTGTAGAAAGCATACGCCACGGCGGACAACGAAATGATGTAGCCCAGGGAACCGATGTACATCAGTTTGCGACGGCCGAAACCATCAATGAGCGACATACCGATGAGGGTGAAAACGAGATTGACCGTACCAATACCTGTACTCGCCAGCAGGGCGGCACTTTCCTCCAGCCCCGCCAGCTTGAAGATACGCGGAGCATAGTAAATCACGGCATTGATGCCAGATACCTGATTGAAAAAAGCAAACAGGAATGCGAGCAAAATAGGGCGGTTATAGATACCCGACAGGAAGGCTCTGAGCCCTCCGGCCCGGGCATTTTCGTGTGCGTGCTCGATAGAAGCCAGTTCCTGTTTCGCTGTTTCCGGATTGATGCGCTGCAGGACCTCCAGGGCCTCATCGTGCGCATCCCGTTTGACCACCAGCCAGCGCGGGCTGCGGGGTACTTTCAGGATAAGCAGGACAAAAGCGAGGGCCGGCAAAGTTTCCACACCCAGCATCAGCCGCCAGGAGCCACTGCCGATGAGCCAGTTGGAGACATAGGCGACCATAATGCCCAGCACGATATTGAATTGAAAAAAGGCGACCAGCCGGCCACGCTGCTCCTTGGGGGCCACCTCTGTGATGTACATGGGAGCCACTACAGAAGAAGCACCCACGCCAAGCCCGCCAATAAAGCGGAAAAACATGAGGCTGTAAACATCAGGGGCCAGGGCCGAGCCGGCGGCAGAAATCAGGTAAAGCACGCCAATCCAGAACAGGCTTGTTTTCCGGCCAAAGCGCTCGGCAGGCCAGCCTCCTAAAAGGGCACCGATAACCGTACCGTACAGCGCCATGGCGACCATCTGCCCGACCATAGTATTGCTAAGCCCCCATATCTTTTGGATAGCGCCTTCTGCCCCGGAAATGACGGCGGTGTCAAACCCAAATAAAAAGCCGCCAAGGGCCACGGTAAAGGACCAGAAAATAACGTTTTGGTTTTTCATACACTGCTTTGATTATAGACCCGGATAATTTTGGGAATGCAGTATAAGAAAATTTAATCGGGGTTGGATTGGGGTTGCACCAATTTATTATTGGTTGGCTACTGTCAGGCCTAATTCTGCACCTTTATTGAGCATAAACTGATAGGCTTCGTCGTAGTTGTTGCTGACATCTCCATCCAAAATCGCCTCCCGGATTGCATTTTTGATGATGCCCACTTCCCGGGAAGGGGCAATGCCAAAGGTTTCCATAATGGTCTCTCCGGAAATAGGGGGCTGCCAGTTGCGGAGGTGGTCTTTCTCTTCCACTTCCTGCAGGCGCTCACGTACCATCTCATAGTTTTCCAGGTAGCGCTTTACCTTTTTTGGGTTCTTGGAAGTGATATCGGCCTCGCAGAGCTGCATAAGGTCGTCAATATCATCACCAGCTTCAAACAACAGGCGGCGGATGGCGGAATCGGTAATGTTTTCTTTCGTCAGGCTAATAGGGCGCAGGTGCAGGCGGACCAGTTTCTGCACGTACTTCATCTTGTGGTCGAGCGGCAGGCGCAGTTTTTTGAAAATGCGGGGCACCATGCTCGCCCCCAGTGCCTCATGCCCGTGGAAGGTCCAGCCGTGCTGTGGGTGGAAGCGTTTAGTGGGCGGCTTGGCGATATCGTGGAGGATAGCCGACCACCGCAGCCAGAGTTTGTCGGTCTTGACACAGAGGTTGTCCAGAACCTCAAGGGTATGGTAAAAATTGTCTTTATGGGCTTTGCCGTTGCGGACTTCCACACCCTGCAGAGCTGCCATTTCGGGGAAGAATTTTTGAAGCAGGCCAGTGTCAAAGAGGTGCTTAAAACCGATAGAAGGCTTGTCCGCAAGTATGATTTTGTTGAGCTCCGTGGTGATCCGTTCCTTGGATACGATACTGATGCGGCTGTGGTACTGCTCAATGGCGCTGAGCGTTTCCGGGTCGATGGTGAAGCCCAGTTGGGTGGAAAAGCGGATGGCGCGCATCATGCGCAGGGGGTCATCAGAAAAGGTCTTACCCGGTTCCAGCGGGGTTTTGATCAGTTTGGCTTCGAGGTGCTCCAGCCCGTTGAAGGGGTCGATTATGGAGCCGTAGTCGCGCTCATTCAGGCTGACCGCCAGGGCGTTGATGGTAAAGTCGCGCCGGTTTTGATCTTCTTCCAGCGTCCCTTCCTCTACAGTGGGCTTGCGGGAATCGGAGCGGTAGGATTCCTTGCGGGCACCCACGAACTCGATTTCCATATCCCGGTGCTTGAGCATAGCAGTGCCAAAACGCTTGAAGACGGTTACCCGGGGGATAGGCCGAAGGCGACCGGCAACAGCCCGTGCCAAATCTATACCACTGCCCACGCAGACAATATCCATGTCTTTTGAGGGGCGGGCCAGCAGGCGGTCCCGGACGTAGCCGCCGACCACGTAAGCCGGGAATCCCAGTTCCGTGGCAGCCTTGCTGATCAGCTCAAATATTTTCCGCTCGTGTGGCTCAATATTAAAAACCAATGGATTGCATTTTGGGGTTAGACCAGTGCTTCTTCGTTGCCGTAAACGGCTTCGATTTCATCGAGAATAGCATAGAGGTCAGCCGGGTTCTCTTCAGTAACGAGGCGTTTGCGGTACTCTTTGATGTTGCGGAAGCCCCGAAAATAATTGGTGTAATGGCGGCGCATTTCCAAAATGCCAAGCTTGACCCCTTTCCAGGAAACGGAGTGCTCAAGATGAGCTCTGGCAGCAGCCACACGCTCTTCTACTGTAGGTGGGGGCAGTAGCTCACCGGTAGCGAAGTAGTGTTTGATCTCCCGGAAAATCCAGGGATAGCCTATGGCTGCCCGGCCGATCATGATGCCATCCACGCCGTAGCGTTCCCGGTATAACTTCGCTTTTTCCGGGCTGTCGATGTCGCCATTCCCAAAAATAGGGATGTGGATACGTGGATTTTCCTTGATTTTGCCGATGAGCGACCAGTCTGCTTCGCCTTTGTACATCTGCTTGCGGGTACGCCCGTGTATGGAAAGGGCTTTGATGCCTACATCCTGCAGCCGCTCGGCAACTTCCTCAATGTATTTGGTATTGTCATCCCAACCCAGGCGGGTCTTTACTGTGACGGGCAGGCTGGTGGATTTGACGACATCATCGGTGAGTTGGACCATACGGTCAATATCCTGCAGAATGCCGGCGCCTGCCATTTTGCAGACCACCTTCTTCACGGGGCAACCGAAGTTGATATCCAGCACTTCCGGCCTGGCTTCTTCTACGATTTCCGCCGCCCGCATCATGGAATCGTGCTCTGCTCCGAAAATCTGAATGCCGATCGGGCGCTCATAATCGTAAATGTCGAGCTTTTGCACGCTTTTGTCTGCGTCGCGGATCAACCCCTCTACTGAGATGAATTCCGTATACATCATGTCACAGCCCTGAGCTTTGCAAAGTGCCCGGAACGGCGGGTCGCTAACATCCTCCATGGGTGCGAGCAGCAGCGGAAATTCACCAATATTTACATCACCAATTTTAACCATCTTTCTGCCTTTAATGCTACAGCCTGCAAAAGTACGCAATTCCTGTCCGTTTCGACAAACGATGCCCGTTAATAATAAGTTCGGGATTATGACCGGGGGCTCAAAAGAAAATCATAAATTTACGCACACTAAGAACCAACTAACCTTTACATGGATTCGGCAATTATCCTGGTATTTTTTCTTGGCTACCTGGCCATTGTATTTGAACATCCACTCCGGCTTGACAAAACCGTACCCGCGCTCATCATGGCGGCAGTCGCCTGGGCACTGCTTGCGCTGGGCTTTCACTACGGGTTACTTTCAGTTGTTGACACCCACGAGCATATCTACAGCCTGGTAGGCGCGCACGATGCCCACGGCGAGGGGCACCACCTTGCTGAAGAAGGCTTTAACAACACTTTGCTCCATCACCTAGGGAAGACTGCAGAGATTCTTATCTTCCTGATTGGCGCGATGACCATCGTAGAGATTATCGACTTGCACCGGGGCTTCGAAGTACTGAAAAGCTACGTAAAAACGAAGAGTAAGCGGAAATTGCTCTGGATTGTGGGCATCCTCGGGTTTATTCTTTCCGCTATAATTGACAACCTCACTGCGACGATTGTACTGGTAACGCTGCTGCGCAAGATTGTACCGGATAAAAAGGAACGATTGTGGTTTGTGGCGCTGATCGTGATCGCTGCCAATGCAGGCGGTGCCTGGTCGCCCATTGGTGACGTGACCACCACCATGCTCTGGATTGGCAATAAGGTGTCGGCGGCTGGCCTGATTGAATACCTTGTGCTGCCTTCTATCGCCTGTTTTGTGGTTCCCTTTGTCATCGCTGCCTATTTCATGAAGCCATTCCGGGGTGAAATTACCCTGGATGTGAATGAAAATATTCAGGCGGGTAAGCTGCTTAGCAGTCAGACGATGCTGTTCCTGGGCCTGGGCGCTATTGTGTTTGTACCGGCTTTTAAGACCATTACCCATTTGCCTCCCTATCTCGGCATGATGCTTTCCCTTGGCGTAGTCTGGCTGGTTTCTGAATACATCCACCCGGAGGAGGATTTCTCGCATTCCCGCCGGGAAATGTACTCGGCCCATAAAGCGCTTTCCAGGATAGAGATGTCCAGTATCCTTTTCTTCCTCGGTATCCTTATGGCGGTTGCTGCGCTGGAAAGCCTGGTCTACGCTACGGTTATCCGTGACGGCGCAGAAGTTCAGGTAGGTACGCTTCGTTATGTGGCAGAGGTGCTCGATCGCTTTATCCCGAATCAGGATGTAGTTGTTATATTGCTCGGTTTCGCTTCAGCGATTATCGACAACGTACCACTTGTGGCTGCCTCCATGGGGATGTACGAAATGCCGATGGACTCCAAACTTTGGCACTTCATCGCCTACTCTGCTGGTACCGGTGGTAGTATGCTGATCATCGGCTCGGCTGCGGGCGTGGCGGCAATGGGTATGGAGCGTATCGACTTCATCTGGTACCTCAGGAAAATTGCATGGCTGGCACTGGTCGGCTTCCTGGCGGGTGCTGCGGTCTTCCTTGCCATCACTGCGGTCTTCCATTCGTAGTGGGAGGGCATATAACCGCGTAAAAAAGCGCTGCCAGGTTATTTTGCCGGCAGCGCTTTTTTGTTGAGAGATTTGAGGGCAGCTGGGAGGAGGATTCTGATTCTGAGCAATTGGCTTTTCTCGTGTCTCAGGTATTCTCAGTTTTTTCAGTACATTTAACACACTCTGCTTATTTAAAGGAAGCTTTTACTAAGATTTAGGTATGTCCTGCTTTTCGTCTAAAGTTCATCTAATTATCTTTTAGTAAACCTGACTAGACGGCTTTTAGGTGCTGATAATCAGTTGTTTGTGATTTAATATTGTCAGGAGCGTCTAAATTTCGTCTAAAATCCACTTTCTATTATCATTGAGTTCTTAGATTCAACAAATAAATGCAACGGCATTTATTTGTTGAATCTAAGATATTTAAACTTACCATCGCATTGGCTAAAAACGGATTGCGGTAGTTCGTCTCAGGCGTATCTGCTTCGATTACTTTTTCAATGCTCTCCGGAATGAAGCTTCCTGAATTGGCAAAAGTCAGCCTGCCGTCTTCATGTTCCACTACGTTGATTTTACCGCTAAATGTATAGTCCTGATGGGCAATACAGTTGTTCAGTGCCTCACGAATGATAAAGGGGTCGTACTGATCTACCTCATCAGGAAATAAGGTCTGGTCCTTGATATAACGGTACTTAAGGTTTCTGATTTTTGCCTTTACGCTTTCGACCTGTAGCAACAGTGGGCAAGTAAAGTGTTCGTAGTCTTTTTCCAGATTGTCCCTATCCTTTAATATCCACGAAATTTTTGAAGATGCAGGTGAAATGAAGTGCTCTGATTCCGCTTTACCCAGCAGGAGTATAGCAGTATGGGTAACTTGACCTTTAATCAAGACTTTGGCCTTATTTAGAAATGTGGTATCATCCCAAGTCTGTATTTGATCTTTCAGCCTTGGGTTTTTTACGGTAAACATTTGCCTTGCCTTGGCGATGGCATCTTCATTCAAATCGTGTATGCTTGCACCTGCTATTATTTGAGCACTCCAGTCACTGGCCAAGGCCTGATTCCTTATGCGCTCAACTTTTTCAATATTCAAAGCGGTCAGGCTCTCGCCGTTCCTCGCGTAGTAATGTCCCTTCCACGCAATAGGCATGCCCTGAGGGGCCGCAGGGATTTCAAAAACCAATACCTTCCCATCTTTGGTATCAATGGGGCTAACCTTCACAAAGCCGATATTTGGAGAAGTATGGGCGGCTATTTCCTGTTTGTATTCATTGACTTGTTTATCGGAGATTTTTGTTCTGGAGATGGTTTTATCGTTATCAACGCCTAGAGGAAGTACGCTGCTTTCAGGCTCAGCAGGTTCGCCTCATTGCTGAGCGCAGAGAAATACCGACCCAGCTTGTTCTTGTCAAACTGGTTTTCGGCCCGTTTAAATTCCAATACCTCCGTTTCTGTTTCGGATGCCAATAATCTTTGTAGTAATCCTTCCGTCATGGCTTACTGTTTTTTTTGGCTTTTTATTCCGTCTACCAATGTAGGAAAGATTTCAGGAAAATAAATACAGCAGATATATGAAATTAAGACCATAAAACATTGAGCCGGATCCAGGCTAAGGTCTCACCAGCGCCTGCCCCACCGGACAGTCCATATCATGCGCCCCGGGCAGATACCCGGTGCTCATCAGAAACTCGCCAGTGATTTCCCCGCCCGTAAACTTGAAGGTCTTTTTAAACAACTTGACCCAATCGGCTTTGGGCTTGGGGTAATGGTGGTCCAGCCAGGCTTTGAAGCTGCCAAATTCTGCCTGTAGCTGTTGTATTTGCTGAGCGTTGTGAATGGCGGCATTTACCTTAAGCTTGTTGCGGATGATGCCCGCGTCCTGAAGCAATCTTTCCCGGTCTTCATCTGTAAAGCCCGCTACCGTGTTGATATCAAAATTGGCGTAAGCCGCTCTGAAGTTGTCGGCTTTTTTCAAAATGAGCTCCCAGGACAGCCCGGCCTGATTGATTTCCAGGATCAGCGTGCCGAACAGCTCGTTATCGTCGGTCAGCGGGAAGCCGTAGTGGTGGTCATGGTACTGCCGGTGGACGTAGCCTTCCGGCAGATCACGCACAAATTCACAATAAGAAGCCATAATGGTTTAATTGCCAAAGAACCAGCTCATATACTTATTGGCTTCATCATAGAGGTAGCCCTCACGGGCATCGAGGATGTCTTTGCTAACGGGGTGGACCTGCCAGGTCTCGTCGGTCCAGTATTCCAGTTTGCCGCCAATGAAAATAAAGTGAGCAAAAGGCTGGGAAGCGTAGAATAAGTCTGGCCCGGCAAAGTAAAAGGTGGACAGCCCAGTCATTTGGCCACTGTCATCGGGCTCTGTGACTGTGAGCTTGGTGGCTTGTTCGTTTTCAAGCCAGAGCTTGATGATACGGCCGCTCGCCATGCCCTCTTCAGCAGGGAGTGTATCCACGATGGGCTCTGCCGTGACAAGACGCTCGTCAGTCGCATCTACGATGCGCTTGACCTTTGTGATCATGCGGTTGGCCAGTTCTTCTTCCGTTTGCGGGACCGATTCCTCTGAAGGAGCTGTGGAAGAAGTGCCGGATTTAGGATTACAGCTGAACAGCAAGAAGGCGAATGCAAAAAGGGGAAGTGCAGTCTTCATAGCACAAGTTTTAGTCAAATGCCGCGATGGCAGAAATTTCAATATTGACAAATTTTGGGAGATTAGCGACTTCCACTAACTCTCTGGCCGGAGCGGTTGCTTCATCAAAATAAGTGGCATACACTTCGTTGATTCGGCCGTAGTTGTTCATATCCGAAACGAAGATGCTGCATTTGATGACATCCTCAAAGGTCAGATCTGCTTCTGCCAGGATTGCCCGGAGGTTCTCCATGACCCGGCGTGTTTCGGCTTCGATATCACCGGTCACCAGTTCGCCCGTTGCAGGGTCGAGGGCAATCTGTCCGGAAATGTAAAGCGTACCGCTGTGGATGATCGCCTGATTGTAGGGGCCTACCGGTGCAGGCGCTTTGTCGGTCTGAATGATTTTCTTCATGGTGGGTACAGGTAAAACCAATAAAGCTCCTCATCGCGTCATTCGGATGGGAGCTCTATGGTATTGCTTAGATAAAGCCGTAGGGGCTTAAAACCCCGGGCTGTTTACTCTTCGATATCTGCCTTAATGAGCATCTTGCCGCGGTAGTACACGTTGCCGTCAAGGTCGGTGTACGAGCGGTGCAGTTGGTGCTTTTCACCAGTCGTTGCGCAGGTAGCGATATTAGGCATTTTCGCTTTCTTGTGCGTTCTGCGCTTGTGCTTACGCTGCTTCGAGATTCTACTCTTAGGATGTGCCATCGTTATAACATTTTGAAAGGCGTTACAGCCCTGAATTTATTAATTGTTGTTGCCCAGTTTCTTCAATTCGTCCCAGACCGGATTGGTCGTAGGCTCTTCTTCGGTCAGGTCCTCTGCAGCGCCGAGGCGGTCGAGCATCTCGTCATTGCAGGGGCGTGGCGAATCAGAGTCACAGTCGTAAATCTTAATCATAGGGAGGGCCAGGCACAGGTACTCGTACACAAAAGGTGCGAGGTTGAGCTTAGGCAGCTCCGGATGGATAAAGATCACGTCCGGGTCGTCTTCATCTTGAACGACTTCGTTTTCGACCACTTCGCTGACCTTGGCAATCAGTTGCTGTTCACCCCCGATGGGCAGGCTGATTGGAGCCAGGCAGCGGTCACATTCGGTATCTACTGTCCCTTCAAAGTCAAAGAGGATAGTCAGCAGCCCGGGGCGTTTGTTCAGTTCAACGTTGAGTTGAATCTGGCTTTCGCCAATAGGGGCATTTTCGAATGCGTCGAAGAACGCGCGATCAATCTGGAAGTCAAATTGATGGATACCTTCGTGCAATCCACGTAAGGGGATTGAAAAATTGATTAGCGGATCCATGTCAGTTGGCTTTTTAACAGTGCCAGCTCTTTTGCCTGGCCCTGCGTCATTCAGTAAAAAGCGGATGCAAAGGTAAGTTTTTCCCTTGAAAAACAAAAAAATATCTACTGAAATGCACCAGTGTGATTCGTTTTTAAGATAAGGAAAACCTTGGACAATCAAAAGGGGCATTAGGTTGTTTATCCCGAATTTCGTTAATTAATTTGTAGTTAACACCGTCTGCGCTGTGGCGCTTGCGATTAATGCCTATTTTTGTAATGCCCTTTTGAAAGCAACGACACCCCAAATTATCACTGCATACATTGACTTCCTTCCTCCCGGGAAGGGCTAATCTTGATTATGGAAAGCATGACTTTTTGTGTTCGGCGTCTATTCCTATTAATGGTATTAAATTTCTTATTTGGGCTGATGCCTTTAAATGTCATATCAGGACAAACAACAGTTTTGTTATTTGACCCGGGAACTACGTATAACAATACGGATGGAATGACTACGGATACTTATGGAGCTGTCCCTTTTACAGGATGTGGAACCGTTCGGTTTAGTGTCGATTATAATATTCCAACAGGCTGGGAGGGGTCAGGGAATATGGAAACAAGCGATGAATGTGCAACCTGTAATGGTGATCCCACAAACCAAAGTCCAGATTGCGTTACGACAGGAGCCTTCAGTAATGGTTGCTGGGATTTTCTCTGGGTGAGATTTTTTATTGATGGAGTAGAGGTGGGCGGAGACCTCATCGGCGATGCTGGAACCACAAACGCGGAGATGTCAGGAACGATCTCTTTTGATTATTGTGCAAGTGGAATTCCAGGAAATGCGTCTATTACGATAAATACTCAAACCTGGGCGGGTAATGAAACGGTCACCTTCTTCAACGTAACAATCGAATGTATAGAAAATGCCCCCACCCTTTCCACCTACAGTGTTTGTGAGGCTGAGAGTTCCTTCAACCTCCCCCCCAACGTCAGCGGTATCCCCGGCACCTGGTCCGGCACGAGCGTCTCCGGTAACAGCTTCGACCCTTCCATAGGCCCCGGAAACTACAACGTTACCTTCAATCCCAATCCCGGCACCTGCGCTTCCCCTGCATCGACCACTATTACCGTCACGGGGGCACAGACGCCAAGCCTGCCTGTGCCGCCCCCTTTTTGCGAAACACAAGCAGACATTCCCCTCAACACAACGGTGCCTCCCGGCGGCATCACCGGCACCTGGTCCGGCCCCGGTGTCACCGGCAATACCTTCGACCCTGATGCACCAGCCACAGGTCCGGGTAACTACACCCTGACCTTTACGCCCAATCCCGGTGAATGTGCAAACCCTGCTACCGTAGAGGTGACCGTTGATCCCGCACCATTGGTCAATATACCAATGTTTGGCCCTTACTGCGAGGGCGATCCAGCAGTAGACCTGGGGACATCCTTTGGCGGAATAAATGGTGAATGGACGGGTACCGCAATTACCGGAGATGATACCTTCAGCCCGGCTTCCTCAGGGGTGTTTTCGGTCGTTTTTGTGCCAGATGCCGGGCAATGTGCGCAGCAAACCCAGGTGAGCATTACTGTTCAACCAGGCACACCGCCAGCTTTAGACCCTCTTGGCCCTTATTGTGCAGATTACCTGCCGGTCAATCTGCCGGCTACCCAGGGAGGTGTAATGGGGACTTGGTCCGGTCCTGGTGTAACAGGCGCCCAATTCGACCCTGGAAACGCAGTACTAGGAGACAATATTTTGACTTTCACCCCCACGGGCGGAGGCTGCAGCGCTCCAGCCACAATTGAGGTACAGGTCCAGCCCGGCGCCAACGTAAATCCGGACCTGATCGGGCCCTTTTGCCAGTCCGATGGCCCACAATCCTTAACAAATCCAGATGGCTTATCTGGTCAATGGTCGGGTACGGGCGTAAGCGGGGCTACTTTTAACCCGGCCTCTGCAGTTACCGGTTCGAATACACTGACCTTTACTCCGGACCCCGGGCAATGTGCAATGAATGGTACGCTCGTTGTTGATGTTAACCCATCCGTAACACCTGCCTTGGATAATCTCGGCGGGCCTTACTGTTCTGCTGACGGTTTATTACCATTAGATCCTATTCAGGATGGTATCATTGGCACCTGGTCCGGCCCCGGCGTAGCAGGTGGTAATTTCAATCCTGCCCTGGCCAATCCTGGTAACAATACCCTGACCTTTACGCCCAACCCTGGTATTTGTGCCGCCGCCGCAACTACTTCTGTGACCGTCAATGCCGGTCCTACGCCGAATCCGCCCAGCGGCCCCATTTTGGTCTGCATAGAAAGTATTTTCCCGCCAGTCTGGACCGACAATTTTACCGACATAAGCAATCAAATCAATGGTGGTACGGGCCAAATCATTACCTGGTACCTCGATGCAGCCGGCACGAACGAAATCGATCCCGTAACCTATATCCCTACAGTCATTGCTTCCGGTGCCACACAGACCATCTACGCGACAGTCACAGATGGCAGTGGGTGCGAGTCTGCTACGGTACCGGTAACGGTGACCTTTGAATTCACCCCCGATGCCAACCCCATACCGCCAATTAGCGAGTGTGAAGTGCCGGGTGGTACGATTGACCTCACGGTATATAATAGCCAAATCAGCCCGGGCAACACCGTCAACTGGTATCAGGATGCCGGGACGAATATCCCGGTTGGGAATCCATCGGCTTATCCGGCTGTGAATGGCGGTAGCGTTTGGGCAACGGCTTCGGGCGGGCTTTGCGAAAGCGACCCCGTGCAAGTCACGTTCAATCTGACCCCGCAGCCGGTCATCAATCCGATTACTCCGGTGACCGCTTGCGGAAGCTATACTTTGCCGCCCATTGCAGGTTCCAACCTGTCCGGAGGCGCGGCTTATTATAGTGGTCCCAATGGTACGGGTGCCTCCTTCAGCCCCGGGCAGACGATTACTGCTTCCGGCACCTATTATGCCTACGACAGTGCTGCCCCGGGTTGCGAAGATGAAGTAGCCTTTCAGGTGACCATCACACCGGCACCCGATATCTTCCCACCTGCTTCACCGGTCACGAGCTGTGGTCCCTACACCCTCCCTGCCATCACCGGTACGGGGCTGAGTGGCAATCAGGCTTACTACACGGGCTTTAATGGGACCGGGCAACAGTTCGCGCCGGGCTCATTGGTCACCACCTCCGGCATTCTGTTCCTCTACGATGGCACACCCGGCTGTGACGATCAGGAGACCCTCGAAGTGATCATCGAAGAGCCACCGGTCGTCTTTCCGGTTTCGGATGTGCTGGTTTGCGATAGCTATACACTGCCCCCCATTCAGGGAGTTGGCATAGGCTCCAATGCTTTCTACTACACAGGCCCCAATGCCACCGGCAGTATCCTCACGCCCGGGCAGTCGGTGACCAGTAGTCAGCTGCTGTATGTGTATGCAGGCACGCCCGGTTGTTTTGATGAAACCTCCTTCCTGGTGACCATTGTGCCCGGCATTGAGATTACGCCTCTGCCCGATCAGTCCGCTTGTGCTTCTTTTACCTTTCCGCCCATCAACGGAAGCAACCTGACCACTTCCGCCGCCTACTTTACCGGACCGAATGGTACCGGCACCAGTTATGCGCCAGGTGAGGTGGTGACTACAGGTGGGACGTTCTATATTTATGATGACAATACCATTTGCAGTGACGAAGTGTCTTTTGAGCTTACGATTACCGATGAGCCGGTCCTGAGTTGCGGGGAAGATACGCCAGCTTCCGGGCTCGGCAATGCGGATGGTATTGGAAGTGTAGCTATCACTGGTGGTGCAGCGCCTTTCCTGGTAGAATGGAGTGGGCCGGCCAGCGGTAATCTGAGTACCAGTGATGTCAATGTGCTGATCGACAACCTTCCGCAGGGCGCTTACAGTTTGACCGTAACGGATAATAGTGGCTGTTCAGCTACTTGCACCTTTACCATAACGGCACCGGATTGTGTGCTAAACTTTGATTTTGATGTACAGGGCGCGACCTGCCCGAATGCCTCTGACGGAGCTGCAGCCCTAACCGTTACGGGTGGCGATGGGAATTACACCTACAGCTGGAGCAATACGACTATGGCAAGCTCCATCACGGGCGTGTTGCCCGGAGCATATACGGTCACGGTCACGGATGGGACTGGCTGTCAGGCAGAAGGAGAGGTGGTCGTTGACACCCTGAACCTCGCTCCGCAATTGTCGGTCATGCCTGCAATGGACACCATTTGCGAAAGTAGCTGTGTGGATATGGACTTTAGCTTCACCGGCACTCCGCCGTTTAATCTATCCTATGAGGTGCGCTCCGGCTCAGATACCCTGTCTTTCAGTCTCTTTAGCACCACCGCTGACACTACAGTGGTTTTCTGCCCTTCTGACTCCCTGGCGGAGCTGCAGGATCTTATCTGGCAGTTTGGCGCCATTTCTGATGCGGTTTGCGCCGATACGTTGACGCTGCAGGATACCATTGTCGTGCAGCCTACGGTAAGAGATACCCTTTCCGAGACTTTGTGCCCTGGTGAAACCTTAACCGTAAATGGTACACTCTACGATGCGGGTAATCCAATGGGGGCAGATACTCTTTCAGCTGCTGCTATATCGGGTTGTGATTCCATTGTGGTGGTGATGATTGATTTTTTCCCAGCGGATACCAACTTTGTCGTCCAAACGCTTTGCACAGGCAGTAGCCTGACAGTGAATGGCACGATCTACGACGAAGGGAACCCCAGCGGCTTCGAGGTGGTCCCGAATGGCACGGTGAATGGCTGTGACAGCCTGATCAGCGTCAATCTCACTTTTGAAAACGCTGTGGTGAAGGATATCGTGGACACCCTTTGCCCGGGCGAGAGCCTGACGGTGAACGGCACGCTTTACGATGCCGATAATCCTTCCGGGGCCGATACCCTGCTCAATGGTGCAGTGAGCGGTTGCGACTCTATTATTAACGTAATGCTGGCTTTCTTCCCGGCAGACACCAATTTTATCGTCCAAACGCTTTGCACGGGCAGTAGCCTGACGGTCAATGGCACGGTCTACAATGAGGGGAACCCGAGCGGCTTCGAGGTCGTCCCTAATGGCACGGTAAATGGCTGCGATAGCCTGATCAGCATCGACTTGTCTTTTGAGGACGCTGTGGTCAGTAATCTTTCAGAAGCCCTGTGCCCGGGCGAGAGCCTGATGGTCAACGGTACGCTCTACGACGCAACCAACCTAAGCGGTTCAGATACGATTGTGAACGGCTCGGTGAATGGGTGTGACTCCATCATTAATGTATCCATCAGCTATTTAGTGGCAGATACGAACTTCGTGGTGGCAACCCTGTGCCCGGGAGATGCACTCTTGTTGAATGGCAATACCTATGATGCGGTCAACCCAACCGGTACAGAAACGCTGCCCGGTGGCGCTGTTAATGGGTGCGATTCTGTAATCGTGATCGACCTGGCTTTCTTCCCGGCAGATACCAATTTCATCGTTCAGACCTTGTGTACCGGAGATGCGCTTACCGTCAATGGCACGGTCTACGACGAGGGGAACCCCAGCGGCTTCGAGGTGGTCCCGAATGGCACGGTGAATGGCTGTGACAGCCTGATCAGCGTCAATCTCACTTTTGAAAACGCTGTGGTGAAGGATATCGTGGACACCCTTTGCCCGGGCGAGAGCCTGACGGTGAACGGCACGCTTTACGATGCCGATAATCCTTCCGGGGCCGATACCCTGCTCAATGGTGCAGTGAGCGGTTGCGACTCTATTATTAACGTAATGCTGGCTTTCTTCCCGGCAGACACCAATTTTATCGTCCAAACGCTTTGCACGGGCAGTAGCCTGACGGTCAATGGCACGGTCTACAATGAGGGGAACCCGAGCGGCTTCGAGGTCGTCCCTAATGGCACGGTAAATGGCTGCGATAGCCTGATCAGCATCGACTTGTCTTTTGAGGACGCTGTGGTCAGTAATCTTTCAGAAGCCCTGTGCCCGGGCGAGAGCCTGATGGTCAACGGTACGCTCTACGACGCAACCAACCTAAGCGGTTCAGATACGATTGTGAACGGCTCGGTGAATGGCTGTGACTCTATTATTAATGTGTCCATTAGCTATAACCTGATCGATACGAATTTCATAACAGCCACCCTCTGTTTCGGCGAGAGCCTGATGGTCAACGGCACGACATACGGCGCGGGTAATTTGAGTGGGGTAGAGGTGCTTTCCGGTGCGGCTGCAAATGGCTGTGACAGCCTCATCAGCATCAGTGTGGAAGTGCTGGATCAGGCCGTGGCCGTTTTCGAGCCCACCCTTTGCCCGGGCGAGAGCCTTACCGTAAATGGTATAGTATACGACGAGCTTAACCCAGGCGGGCAGGATACCCTCTTTGGTGGAGCAATCAATGGCTGTGATTCCATCCTTCAAATCAACCTGAGTTTTGATACCCTGGGGACCAACATGCTCATGCAAACCCTTTGCCCGGGCGAAAGCCTAATCATCAATGGCAACGTATACGATGAAGGCAATCCAACCGGATCGGAGTTGCTGCCCGGTGCGTCCGCAAATGGTTGTGATAGCGTGATTATTGTAGCGCTGACCTTCCTGGGAGCAGATACCAATCAGATCGCATCTACCTTATGCCCGGACGAAAGCCTGACCATCAATGGGACCCTTTACGACGCTGCCAATCCAACCGGATTTGAAATCATACCGGGTGGAAGCGAAAACGGTTGCGACAGCCTGATTAGTATTGACCTTACGTTTGAGGCTCCTGTCACAGCAACCTTATCACAAACCCTCTGCCCGGGTGGCTCTGTTACCGTTGGCGGAACGGTTTATGATGCCGCAAACCCAGCCGGTACTGAAGTGCTGACCGGTGCGGCAGAGAACGGGTGCGACTCTACGGTCAATATTATGCTGAGCTTTTTCCCCGGGGATACGGCACAACTCATTCAAACCCTTTGTCCGGGCGAGAGCCTGATGGTCAACGGTACGGTTTATGACGCTGCCAATCCAACAGGTCTGGAGGTCCTGCCCAATGCCACTGTGAATGGTTGTGATAGCCTGATAATGGTAGACTTGAGCTTTGAAGAAGCCGCAGAAGGCACCTTGGCTCTAAGCCTGTGCGAAGGCGCAAGTGTGGAGGTGAATGGCACAGTGTATGACGAAGCCAATCCAAACGGCACAGAATTATTATCTGGCGCAGCCGAAAACGGTTGTGATAGTTTGGTGGTGATTGATCTGACTTTTCAGCCTGCTGTCACTGCAGAACTAAGCGCACCGGGCAGTATTTGTCCGGGGGACTCCCTGGAGCTTACCATCAATCTCACCGGTGCGGACAGTTTTGCCTTCAACCTGAATGATGACAATGGGGTGGTGGAAGCCTTTACCGGGGCAGGGAATTCTATTACGGTGACTGTCGCGCCTGCTACCACCACGACCTACTCACTGACCAACCTTGCGGGCACCGGCAACTTCTGTCCCCCAATTCTGCCCGAGCCGCTGACTATCGAAGTCGCTCAAACAGGGGCAGCTCTGACTGCTACATCCGACTACAATGGCTTTGAAGTGAGCTGCGCGGATGCTGCGGATGGTGGAGTAGAAGTGGTTGCAAATGGGGGGACGCCGCCGTATACCTATCAGTGGTCCAACGGTGCGGTAAGCCCGGTCCTGGAAAGCCTCGCAGCAGGTGTCTACACCGTGACCATCAACGACGCAGGTGGGTGTGAATCAGAAGCGAGTATTGAATTGGTTGCGCCCTCAGGGGTACTGCTGGAAGCTGCCGCAGTTGATGCCAACTGTCTGCAGGAAAACAGCGGGCAAATCATCATTGATACGGTTTTAGGTGGAATCGCTCCGTACCAATATCAGTTAAATGACGCTACACCGGTTAGCATAGGCACGTTGCCGGTACTGCAAAGCAATCTTGCTGCCGGTACCTACGAATTACTGCTCACAGACGCCAATGGGTGCCAGGCAAGCCAGTCGTTGTTAGTCAGTCCGGCAGAACCCCTTTTCCTTGAATTGGGCGAAGATGAAGAAATACGCCTGGGCGAGAGTGTACAATTGTCGATTGACGTGCAGAATTTTGATATCGCGGGCTTTACCTGGCAACCGGACACCCTCAGCAGCCTGGAGCCGGTGGTTATGCCGGAGGAGACTACGACTTACCGGCTGACAGCACAGGACGCGGCCGGCTGTACCGCTACGGATTTCATAACGGTGATTGTGGAAAAAACACGGAATGTGTACGCTCCTAATGTATTTAGCCCTAACGATGATGGCCGCAATGATTACTTCACGCTTTTCGCCGGGCCGGATGTTGTGGGGCTGAACAGCTTCCAAATCTATAACCGCTGGGGCGAGCAGGTTTTTGTAGGAGGCACACAAGCGCTGAACAACGAGCTGTTAGGCTGGGATGGCCGTCATCGGGGGGAACCTATGGACCCAGGTGTCTTCGTCTTTTATGCAGAGGTGGAGTTTGTGGATGGGCATGTAGAGCTGATCAAAGGAGATTTTGTGCTCATGCGATAGGAGAGAAAAGCAGCCTGCCTTGTCTGGAAACGGGGCAGGCTGCCATAAAAAATTACTCCTTACAAAAAACTTTGTTATAAAGTATTAGTGACAAAAATGTGCGTTTGGGAGCAATTGCCCTATCCTTTTTCAGTGAACAGGCTGTATGGCTCAGGGAAGGCTGGGCATTATTCAGTGAAAGGCTGATTGGCCGAAAGCCGGTATATTGTCGTTTCAGAGCTTGTTTTAAGCCAGGTAGAATTTATACTTTGCAAACATGAGTGCATCGCCATACCGGCTTTGTCAAAACCTCATCATAAGCTAGTTTCAGGAAAAAAAGAGTGCCTGCCCCAGTATTGGAGCAGGCACTCTTTGTGTTCCCACGCAGGTTGTTTTTTATACTTACTGCTTTAGCACTTTAAGCACTTCGCGGTAGCCATCTTCAGTCTGCACTTCCAGCAGGTAAAGGCCGCCGGGGAGCGTATTGGCATCCCATTGCAGCTGCCAGGTACCTGGCTCGAGTTTACGCTGGCCAATAGCCTGGCCAAGCTCGTTGCGAAGAATAGCAGTACCAGCTACCTGAGTAGCCTGCTCAAACTCCACCGTGAACTGGCTTTGTACCGGCGTAGGCCATACGGCAGCTCGCTGATGGATCGCCGGAGTTTCGGCTGTTGGCACATCGGGCACGGAGAAATACTGCTCCGAGCCAGAGATTTCTACATGGCTAAATGCTGCCATTGCGGGGGCACCATTCTGGCTGGTTGCAAATAAGCCTATCTGCGCGCATTCACCCAGTTGCAGGTATACCTGATGGAATAGTGACCAGGAATTGCCATCGGTGCTGTGGTAGGCGCGGATGTAATTGCCAATGCGCTCTACGCGCAGCCAGCGGTCATGAGGTGTGAAGAACGGGGTGTAGGTCAGTTGGCCCCCTTCGTTGTAACGGGTGCCATGGTAGATTACATCCGCATCCCTTGAGGCGATCATAAATGCTTTCGGGCTCGCTACTGAAGGGACATTTGCCGGACCTCCGTTGTTCCCGCCTCCTTCTCCATCACGGATCATAATACCGGCAGCGCCATTGCTGATGCCATCAATACGGGCAGTAAGCATGCCGTCGCCGCACAAGGTTTGGTTGAGGAAAGCTAAATTATCAGTGGTTGCCCGGTGCCCCTGTCGCGAAGAGGTAGTGATGGTAATGTCACAGCCCAGCGAAAAGTTATCGTTTTCGCCTTGGTCTCCGATGGAAGACTTCGTCCATTCCTCGTCAATCGGGTTAGGGCCGATAAAGAAAGGATAATCGGATAGGATGTCTCCATCATTATAGAAGTAGCCGGAATTAATATGCTCTCCAAACTGTGGCCCGGGACCTTCCTGAGGTGAGAATGGGATGTCTCCAAAAGACAGGTCGATGGTGCCCATATTGTAGAGATCGTAATCATTGATGATAGGGAAAGGCCCCTCTATGTTTATAGAGGCGCAATCCTCATTATATAGTTCTCCTCCTACATTAAGTAGCGAAGCAAAAGTGTTGTAATAGGGAGCTTCTTCCGGTGTTTCCGGGCTACCTAAGATCTGAAGAGGTGAAATGTTAATTTCGCTGTAGTTATGAAGATCGCCACCTGTAATCAATATGGCGCCGTAAGTAAATTCCTCAATAGAAGCGACATCAGGCGCGTCTTCCTCTGTCTCCGGGTCTTCCGGTGCAGAAGCAACGATTTCCGGGAAGTCGGCGCCCTCGGGGAAAAACGGAGTTACATTGAGGTTGACCTCTCCATAATTTTCAAAATCTGCGCCAGATCTGATGTAGAGCAGGTCATTGGCAACAAAACCGATGTTCACCACTCCGGTTTCTGTGTTCCTGAACAGACCATCATCTAATTCTATACCCTCTTCATTATCAGTAAAGCTGATATTAAGGATACCATGGTTAATGAATTCAGTATCACTGTCGTCCTGATCAATTCCTTGATATCTGGTGTAAGAGATGTCAAGGGTTCCGCGGTTGCGGATGATGGCATCCCCATCCATATCGATACCTTCGTCCTCGACATAATTGATCGTCACCTCGTCCCGGTTCACGAAACGGGCATCATCATCCATTTCGATACCGTCACCGCCGACATACTCTATACTGAGTACTCCCCGATTTAGCATACGGGCGCCTTCCTCTAAATGAATGCCATCGTATATACGAGGTCCATAGTAGCCATTAGAAGAGGGTTCAGGGCTGATGAAGTACTCATCACCGATATAAATCTCACCCCAGTTAACAATTGTGGAGTTGTAAGAGACATGAATTCCATCGGGTGGATAATAGTAGCCGATACCGCTCGTTTCAGGAGCTACGTCGTAAAAATAGCCATGAATATACAGGCTACCTTCAGGGCGGACAAACAGCGTGGCATCGTCGAAGATGGTAATGGTGGCGCACTCCGCATCCAGTTCTGTAACCTGCACGTAAGCGTCTCCACTGATAACAACGGAATCGTATTGAGATGGGACGTGGTCGTATTCCCAATTGTCCGGGTCCTCCCAGCGCCAGCCGTCTCCGTCGCCGGTCCAGGCATTGGCCCCACTATCGGCAAGGACCGTAAGGCTGCTACCTGCGAAAAATGCAAGTAGTAGCATTGTGTACATATTCGTTTTCATTAGAACTATAGATTTGAATAGGTTATAAAATGCATATTTGGTAACCACTCTTACGATGTAAGCGTGGAAAAGTTACATTTTTGAATATCGGTTCTTGGACGAGGAGGAAAATAATTTTATGGAGATGTTGTGAATATATACTTTTTCTTTAAAAGGGAAACACGTTTTTCGATAAATTAAGACATAGTTTAGCTATTGAAAGTGGTGGTTGAGTTTTAGCTGGAGCCAGATAAAGCTTTAAATTTCCTAATTTCACGCGAAATCATTTTTAACCGTTTCCATTATTCTAAAGAATCATAAACATGCCCTACACCAACTTATTAATCGATGAGCAGGACGGTATTCTCATCCTCACGCTCAACCGCCCAAAAGCCATGAATGCCCTGAATACCAAGACCATGCTGGAGTTGCAGCACTTTTTTGCGGAGGACGCGCCGGCACGGGAAGGGCTCAAGGGGATTATCCTTACCGGTGCCGGGGAGAAAGCCTTTGTGGCAGGAGCTGACATTAAAGAGTTTCTGGCTTTGGATACCCAAAAAGGGCAGGATATGGCACAAAGAGGACAGGATGTCTTTTTTCTAATTGAGCGCTTCCACAAGCCCGTTATCGCCCTGGTCAATGGATTCGCGCTGGGCGGTGGATGCGAGCTTTCTATGGCTTGCCACTTGCGCATTGCTACGGAAAATGCCCGGTTTGGCCAGCCGGAAGTCAACCTCGGTATAATTCCCGGTTACGGTGGCACGCAGCGCCTGATCCAATATCTGGGTAAAACCAAAGCCACGGAACTTCTCCTCACCGGTGACATGATTACGGCTGATCAGGCCCTGGCCTGGGGGCTGGTTAATTATGTGCTGCCTGCCGGGGAAGCGATGGATAAAGCGAAAGCTATCATCGGTAAGATTGCGAAAAAAGGGCCTGTCGCCATCACCAAGGCCATTGAAGCCATCAATGCTTATTTTCAGTATGATGAAGATGGCTTTGACCGCGAAGTAAAAGCCTTTGGGCAGACCACCGGTACTGAAGATTTTAAGGAAGGGGCCGCAGCTTTTATCGAAAAGCGAAGTGCTAATTTTAAGGGTAAGTAGGTCCTATGAAGCTGCAGCGCCTACAGGCTGAGTGCAGTCGGGAGCAATTGAGTTGAGGCATTTTTGGCGGATAGTGAGCATGTGTTGCGAATTTTCGCTAATTTAATCCCGCCAAAGCCTTAACCAAATTGCACAGCCATGACTTTCGACTACATCATTGTAGGGGCGGGCTCTTCAGGTTGCCTGCTGGCCAACCGCCTTTCTGCTCAATCCAACCACCGGATACTCCTGCTGGAAGCCGGTGGGGAGGATAGTGATAAATCCATTCACATTCCACTGGCATTCAGCAAGCTTTTCCGGAGTGCCTTCGACTGGAATGATGATTCTGCTCCTCAGGTTCATATGAACAACCGGCGGATGTACCAGCCAAGGGGTAAGGTGCTGGGAGGCAGCAGCAGCATCAACGCCATGATTTACATTCGGGGCCATCGGGCAGATTATGACCAATGGGCTGCGCTGGGCAACAATGGATGGAGTTATGAAGATGTCCTGCCTTACTTCAGGCGGTTTGAGCAGAACCTGGAGTTTGACGATGCTTACCACGGTACTTCCGGAGAGCTGACGGTGAGCCGGGGGCGTCACCACCACCGCTTAAGCAAGTTGTTGTTGCAGGCAGCAGCTGAAGCGGGCTACCCTTTGAATTCGGATTTTAATGGTACTGTACAGGAAGGTTTTGGTTTCTATCAGGTTACACAGAGAGCAGGACAACGGTGCAGTGCGGCAAAAGCTTTTCTGGAGCCGGTACGTCACCGCAGCAACTTAACTGTAGCGACAACGGCAACGGCTCACCGGATCCTTTGGGAAGGCAAAAAGGCGGTTGGCCTGGAATACGAACAAGACCACCAACCGATAAAAGCCTATGCAAAACGGGAGGTAATCCTCTGTGCGGGCAGCTTTAACAGCCCTCAGCTCTTAATGCTCTCAGGCGTTGGCCCCGGGGAGGAATTGCAGAAGCAGGGCATAGAAGTCGTGCATCACCTGCCGGGGGTGGGGCAAAACCTGCAGGATCATTTGCTGGCAGGCTGTGTTTATCACACTCACCTGAAAAATACCCTCGACAGCGCAGAGCGTTTCCCGTGGTCCGTCAGGTACCTGTTGCAATATCTCCTTTGGAAGAAGGGGGTGCTGTCGTCAAACGTGGCGGAGTGCGGCGGTTTTCTCAGGAGCCAACCCGAACTGCAAGCACCTGATTTGCAGTGGCACTTCTCTCCCGGCTATTTTCTGAGGCATGGTTTCGATAACCCGAAAACCGGAAATGGACTGGGCCTGGGGATGACGCTGATTTACCCTCACAGCCGTGGCAAAGTGCAGCTCAAAACGCCTGACCCCAAAGACAGGCCGGACATTGACCCTAACTACCTTGCAGATGAGCGCGATATACAGACCCTGATCAGAGGCTACCGCATCACAGAGCGAATTATGGCCCAACCGGCCTTTGCGCCTTACCTCAGGTCCCGGTTTATGCCACCGCCTGAGGTGGAGACGGAGCCTGCGGTGATCGACTATCTTCGTGAATGGGCTCAATCCCTTTACCATCCGGTAGGGACATGCAAAATGGGGCAGGATGAACTGGCGGTAGTGGATGAGCATTTGTCCGTCCGCGGCGTCCGAAACCTCAGGGTGGCAGATGCCAGTATTATGCCGGTTATAGTACGGGGCAATACGAATGCACCAGCTATGATGATTGCGGAGAAGGCAGCAGATATGATACAAAAAGCAATTACTTTCTGACACAAAACGAACATCGAAGTAGCTTGCTCGTTCCTTAATTGAAATCAGTCACGGGAAAACAACAGCATACGTTTCCCTCACTAAACCAAAAGCAGCACCATGAACAGCAGATACTTTTGTGTCGGAAGCTGGGCACTATTGTTATGCCTGGCAGTAAATACCCTAAGTGCCCAGGATTTTACTTCCCAGGGGAATTTTATGATGGGAGGTACAATTGGCTTTTCGACTGCCGATTCCAACGTCAAAATTGAGGCAGATGGAGCCTCTGTAGATAATGAGGGCACCCGGAGTACTCAATTTAATATCTCGCCCCGAATTGGTTACTTCGTCACAAATAACTTCGCGCTTGGTATCGGCATGGATTACACGCTCAACCGCCTGAGAGAGCCGGTCGACCTTTCTGATCCGCAAACGGATTATGAAACAGAATACGACAGTGACTTGCTTTTTGGTCCGTTTGGCAGGGTTTACTTCCCCATCGCTGAAGATAAAGCGTTTTTCCTACAGGGCAATTTTGGCTTTGGAAGTTCCCAGGACCGCATACGTGTGGGAGATGATCCTCAGACTACAAGTACGGATGTGCTGGCTGCCAGCTTTGGTCCGGGTTTTACCATATATAGTTCAGATGGTATTGGCATTGAAGCAATTGTCAAATACAACTGGGCGCGAAGCAATGCCAGTTTCGAATACCAAGGTACCCGCAACGAAACAACAACTTACACAAACCAGCTTGACTTCTCGATCGGTTTTCAGGTTTACTTCACACGCCTGCAGCGCGTAAATGCACCTGAGCCAGCAGTGGAACCTGCTGATGAGACTGATCAGGACAGCCGGTTTTATTAATACTCAATTGAAAACAATCAAAATCCAATTATTATGAAATCCATTGCAGTTTCAAAGATTTTCTTCGCCTTATTGCTGAGTTTCGGGCTGGTCGCCTGTGGTAGCGAAAGCAATGACACCATGGACGATGCTGAAGACTCGGTAGAAAATGCAGCGAATGACTTTGCTGACAATTTCCGGTCTGACAAGGAAGAAATGAGAGCTGAAATAGACCGTGCCCGTGAAGAGGTGAATGAAGAAATCGAAGAGCTGGAAAGCAATCTCGAAAATGCATCTGAAGATGCCAGAGCAGAGATGCAGGAAGAAATTGATGAACTCAAGGCATGGAGCAACGATCTGGATCAAAAGTTCCGGAATCTTGGCAATGTAGCCAAAGATGGCTGGGATGACTTCAAAACAAATGTCAACTCTACTTTGGAAGAGATTGACCGCGAACTATCCGACAACGACTAATTTTTTTTAATCAAAACCAAATGATATGGGATCTACAAATGATAAAATCCGGGGTAACTGGAATGAGCTGAAGGGCAAACTTAAAGCCCAATACGGTGAGCTTACAGATGATGACCTTGCCTATCAGCAAGGAAAAGAAGATGAGCTTATCGGCCGCATTCAGAAAAGAATCGGTGAGAGCAAAGACGAGGTGAAGCGCATCATCGACAACCTCTAAGCATCTGTTGCACCGAATAGAAAATTATAGCGCTGCCGCCAGTACAACAACCTGGCGGCAGCGCTTTTTTTATTGGCTCACATAGTAATTCAGGTAGTTGCATTCCCGGATTGCCCGTTGGAAAAACCGGGTTTGCCGATATTGCTCTTCGAGCCGCTTGAAATAAGACAGATACCCCTGGACCTGCATTTTTCCCATCACCTGCTCAAAATTGGGCGTGGAACCTGACCAGTCGTCCATGATAAACTTATCGTACCAGTAATCTGCCTGGTCCATCTCCGCGAGCGATTTCACATAAAAGACTTTTTGCTGAGCTTTGGCAGCCATAAAGCATGCCTGAGCCGCACTTTCGGTATCCTGAGCATATTTCATGGCCTTATCATAAAAGCTCAATGCCACGCGGCAGTCGTAGAAACCCTCATAGGACACGCCGCTGCGGTAGTAGTTCATGATCTCGTAAGCCGGGCCAAAGTAAGTCATATTGTAGTAGGCATTGCCCAGCAGATAGTAATCGGTGGGGCTGTTGGTCTCCTGCACGATCTGATAAATTTCTGCCAACTTGCGCACAAAAGTATTCCGGGTAAAGGAGGCAGCAGTGGAATAAGCGCAATGCACACAGTCATTAATGCTCATATTGAAGGGGTTTACCTTCAGCGGGAAGTCATACGAAGCCGGCAAGCTGTCAAACAAAGCTACGGCAGCCTCCAGTTGTTCAGGGTCACGCATCAGCAATCGCCCTTTAATATCCAAAACATCATAACGCACTGTGCTCAATGCCGCTTCCGGATTCCTTACAAAAGCAGACCAGGTGCTTTCATTGCCGGTGAAGTGCTTAAGGGCAAGCAGTTCCAGCTCACTGTGTGCAGGCTTGTTGATGAAAGCGAGAAGGCTGTCGACACCCGATTCTGTAGGGTCTGTTTTGGTGGAGCTAAGCACTTCCCGGGCGAGCAGGCGGGCCATAATGCTTTCGCCAGCATGTCGTTTGCGATAAGCAAGCAATTCCAGGATGAATTCCTGGTTATTTTGCTGGGTGGACCAATTGGCCATAGGGTCGGCAAAGAGCTCTACCAATTGAAGAGCAATGGTGTTTTCCTGCTCCTTTGACAAAGTTTCCTCCTGTCCCATCAGCTGAATGGCGAGCAGCAGTTCGCCCTGAATTCGTTGGTGTGGGCCATCCAGCGCTCCAGCCTGCTCCAGGGTGATTTGCGCAGTGGGTAGCCGGCCGAGCAACAGCTCAAGGTAGCCTTTAGCGAGTGCCCAGAAGCTGTCATCCCGGTTATTGTAGTAAGCCGTAGTGGCAAACCGGAGCAACTGTCCGGCATAATCTTCGTATTCCTCATTTTTAAGCAGGCTCTGTCCCTGGTCTACCCGCTGCATCAATTGCGCGATGGGCTGCTGACCGTAGTAGCTCAGGTTGTTGCTTTCCAGCTTGTTGATCTCCCTGGCCATCACGATGCGCAGCCATTCATGGTTGCCCATCAGGCCAAAAATAGACCGCATATCTTCCAGGCCCAACACTTCCTGCCGGGTCCCCCTGATAAAATGCATCAGCGCCTTCTCTTTCGGGTTTTGGCATTGCTTGTAGGTGGCAGCCCAGTCTTCCTCTGTGGAAATATTGAAGCTGTAGTAAGCACTGTGGCGGCGGCTAGGGGCTTGTTCAAAGACTTTCAGAAAGTGGTAATAGCCTTCACCGTTTGCGCCGGTCTGCAGCAACAAGCCAGCGTAGTGGTCCATGGCCCAGTAACTGATCAGGTCTTTCTGTTTCAGGGGCGCAAAGTACTTTTTGTAAAACTGAATCGCTTCCTGTGCCTGACCGGTATAGCGGTACGCTTTTAGCAGTTGGAAAGCATAGCGGTTTTTCAGGAAGGGGAATTTTTCACGCTCGAGGGCTTCCTTCAGGCGCTGAATTAAATCCGCAGCAGCCTCCGGGCTGAGCTTTTCCTGCCCCTGATACCCCCAGGTGTCGGTGGGCCGGTTGGCCAGTGCTTCCATTTCCAGGGCGAGCAGCAAGTATTGTCTGGAGGCTTCCTGTCTGGGTATGGAGATGAGCGAGCCTTCAAAGAGCAGTGATTTCACCAGGACCTCCCGGCTAACATTTTCATACCCTTCAATCCAGCTGTTGTACAGCACTTTGCGGAGCGGTTCTTCCTTCAAAGGCTGCTCAAAAAACTGCTGCCAGCTCTGTAGGTTGGCATCCGGGTAGTCTGCCTCTGCCCAGATATGATAATAATCGTCTGCAGTATAGAAAGTAGGCTCATACTCATCACTGAACAGCCATTCCGGCACGAACAGATTGAAATAATGGTACGAATCCTCATACGGGCCGCATGCACTCAGGGATTGCACGCCCACACTAAGGAGCAGCGAGGCGGTCAGCCAAATGCTGTGGGAGGTTTTTCGGAAAAGCATTGGATAGGTTTTCGTCAAGGTGGTAAAAGAGAAGGTGCTCACAGTGGTTGTCAATCTGTTTTAGTTGATCGATGGCCGTCTCAAGGTCGGCTACCGTTGGCGCTTCGCAGCGTAGCTGATCGCCCCGGTTAAGATAATGATTCCCAAAATAGGCATTTTGCTGCATGCGGTACCGGTTGGGGCCGATTGCTGCTGCGGCGGCCAGCGTATCCAGCTTCTGGCAGGTGCCCTGATTGATAATGGCATGCAACTCACCAAGCCGGTAAGCCAGTACCCAGGAAAACATCGGCAGGGCATAATCCAGTGGCAAATCATATTGCATATCAGTTGTCAGGTAAGTGGCAGCAGTTTGGGTATTGAGAATGCTGTTGGGTTCTTCAACGTTTTGCACATCTCCCATATTATAGTACATCAGCACCCCACGGTCTACCGGGGGCACACCAGTTTGCTCCGGATACCGCAACTGATGCAACCGGATAGTGGCGGTCAGTGTGTGGCCTTCTGCAAGCTGCCGGAACCGGTCTAAAAACCGGAAATAGGCCGCCTGAGTGGAGGGGCTCCAGTCACAGTCGAGCTGATAAACGGTAGGAGAGAGGTGGCCGGCAGTATTGATCTCTTGCAGGTATTTCCATACCCGTTCTGCCAGGTCTTCCGGATTGACAGCCGCCTGGAAGGTGCGATTGGTGATGAAAATACAAGGCACGATTTCAAAGTTCTTGTAGGTGGAGTCAGCAAACCGGACGGGGGCTTTGGGCACGGCCTGTCCGTTCTCGACATCCACATCAAGGTACTTGACGTAAAGGCGTTTCACCTTGTGTGCCTCCAGCCACTCCCGTTCAGTGGGGCTGAGTTTAAAAGCCGACTTCCAATAATAGAAGCTTACTGCCGGTGAGGCTGCTTCAGGCTGGCAGCCGGTCAGAAGGCTCGCGGTAAAAATAGTAATAAGCAAGAGGTAGTTTGAGCTCATAGCAGTAACATAACGCAACCAGGAGAAAGCGTTACAGGTTTTCCCAAAACGTCCAGCAATGTTCAAGGACCAGTTTGGGCATTTCGGTATGTGGGTAATGGCCGACTCCGGGCAGTAATTGAATGTCAGGGGTTCTGACGAGCTCTTTATAACGCATCGCCATATGCCTGCCGGAAATGGGGTCTGCTTCCCCAACGATGAGCCGGACCATGACCGGAGGCTCGAACATGGGCTTTACCCAGCGTTCCCGGTATTGCTCCCGCTCTTCCATATAACGGATGAGCAGGTGAAACACCCGCTGCCCGTTATTATAACGGATGAGCGACCACCACTCGTCTATTTCACGGGCGGATGGCCGGGTGTTGGGGCCAAATATTTTATCAAAATTCCGCTTTAGGGTATTCCTGGATAAAAATGGTGTGAGCCACTGTCCAATAGGGCTCAGCAGTAGCTTTTGAATAGGCCGGGGCTGATGGGTTTCGGGAAACAGTCCGCCATTGAGCAATATAATGGATTGTATCTTCAGGGGCGCATCGCTTCCCGATTCCCGTGCGAGCAATTCCTGAGCCACGGTGTCTCCGTAGTTGTGGGTAAGCAGGTGGTATTGGGTGACACCGATGGAATCCAGCAGTGCCTCCACCAGGTCTGCCTGCTCTGAGATTTCGTAGTCATAATCTGTAGGCTTGTCTGAGTACCCAAAACCCAGGAAATCGGGAGCTATGAGGTGGTATTCCAGCGCTAGTTCCGCCCAGAGCGCCCGCCAGTCCCAGCTTGAGGTGGGGAAACCATGCAGCAAGACCAGGGTACGGGGCTTTTCCGTACTGGCTTCCTGGTAGAATATCCGGTAATCATCAAATTGGAAGTACTGTCCGGATTCGTACCAATCTTTCAACTGGAGCATGGGGAAAATAGGTTTGGGAAGGAAAACCGGGCGTAGCTATGCTCGGTTAGAATGCGCTACGCCCGGCTGGAAAGCAATTTATTCTTCATCATCTTCCTGCAGGTACACGTCGATAGCGATGTCCTGGCCAGTTTCCTGGTTCTTGCCCAGGCGGAATTCCACCCGGTCGTTGACCAGCAAGTCATTGAAATCACAGTTCTGTACTTCAGAATGGTGGAAGAACAGATTATTAGGTGGGTAAGCAATGAAGCCAAACCCTTCCTTAAGGGATAGTATGGTGCTGGAGTGATAGGCTCCGTCCTGAGTGATCATTACTTCTGTGACAGGTTCCTCTTCTTTTTCAGGCTGTTCCTTGTAGCTGTGATGATTATCTCCCCGATAATCCTTTTTGGTGTAATGGTCCGTTTTGGGGACAAAAAGGTTATTGACAATATGAGAGTCCCGGGTCACCCGGTTATCAATGATCTCATGCATTGCCAGAGGGTAGGTCACCTCCTCCAGCAAATCCTGTGAAGTACGGGTAGCTCTTTGGTTGCCGTAGTCATCGGTATACTCGAAGTCCCACGAGAGCACCATTACTCTTGTGCCCCGGGAATTGACCTTACGGATGAGGGGTACGTAGTCGCTGTCGGAAGCAATGAGCACCAGTACATCGAACTGCTTGTAGAAGACCTGCTCGAAAGCCTCGAGCGCCAGCAGCACATCTATGCCTTTCTCCGCCTTCCGCCCATAGTTGTTGTTGCGCAGGGGCAAATAGTGTGTGGTGACGCCTTCAGACATGAGGATGTCGTCAAAGACACGCTCGTAATACAGCTGCTTGCCTTTATGGCTCACCTCAGAAGCGCTCAGCCGGCCTCTGAAATAGTGCGCGTCAACAATCTGGCAGTGATTAACATTAGTCCCGTCTCCTTCGAGTTCTGCAACTTTATGGCGAATAAATTCGTGCAGCCCCTTAATGCTGATTCGGGTCTTGCGTTCGTGTACATAATTGTAGAAATTACTGACATGGTAGAAGTAATTTCCATCGTAAAAAACGCCAATCTTAATGAGTGGTATCCCGTTGGTATTTGTCATTTACTATTGAAGTGTTTTATCTTTTTCTGAATCTATATACTTGTAAAAAGTTGGTTGTTTGGAAGTTATCGTATAGGTGTATGGTTGGGAAATGAAATAGCTGGGAGAATATAAGGCACAATTTTTCTTTTGTATCCGCGAAAGTACGGAAAAATACGTACGATTGAGCTTTGTATCAGGAAAGAAACACCTTTAGATACGGGAGGTTCAATCCTGGCAGACAACAAAAAGCAGAATTAACTGTAGTTTTGAAGAGCGCGTTCTATATTAGAACAGCATTTCACTAACCTATGTACTAAAATGAGTAGAAAGAAAGGTTTTTTCCAATCGCGTAATCCTGTCATGAGTGAAAAGGCTTTCCAGAAAGCCTCCAATCAGGTCCTCGATGCTGATATGACACAGGCAGGCACTCAAACAGACCGGATGACAGTATCCGGTGCGGTCAACAAATCTTTATTATTGGGCGCATTGATGGTCGCAACGGCCGTACTCAGCTACGCTGCGGCTAACCCCCTGCTAATGTGGGGTGGTGCCATAGGCGGTCTGATCGTGGTGTTGATTGCCACTTTCAATCTGGAGTATTCCCCGATTCTTGCCCCTATTTATGCAGCCCTTGAGGGCCTCTTTGTTGGTGGTATTTCAGCAGTATACGCCAGTGCCTTCGATGGCATCATTTTTCAGGCAGTTACCCTGACCAGTGCTGTGTTTTTCCTGATGTTGTTTTTCTATAAGACAGGCATCATCAAAGTGACTCAAAAGCTGCGTAGTGGCATTATCATGGCTACGGGCGCTATTTTTGTGGTCTATATGCTGAATTTCGTTCTCAGCTTCTTTGGGATTAATCTGCCTTATCTTCATGATGGAGGTATGATTGGTATCGGTATCAGCCTGCTCATTATTGGCGTAGCCGCCATGAATCTTCTGCTGGATTTCGACAATTTTGATAAGGGAGAGCAGTACGGTGCCCCAGCTTACATGGAGTGGTTTTCTGCCATGGGGCTGCTGATTACGCTGGTCTGGCTTTACATTGAAATCCTGAGGCTGATTGCCATTTTCTCATCGAATGATTAAAGCTAAAGCCTGAGGCAATGAATAGGAGGGTGGGCTTATGTTAGTCCGGCTGTCCTAAGCATGGAAACGTGGGTAGCGTGATGGCTTCCCACGTTTTTTTTTGACACTTTTTAGAGATAGGTATGAAACGAGAGGAACGAAGCGCATTAAAATCGAAGATTGAAGCCGCAATTGTTAAAACTACTGCCGAATTGGAGCGGTTGGAAGAGGCGACTAAGCCTATTGCCCCTGAAAATGCTATAGGGAGAGTCAGCCGGATGGATGCCATCAACAACAGAGGCGTCTCTGAAGCGGCCTTACGCTCAGCAAGGTGGAAACTGACCAACCTTAAAATTGCACTAACGAAAATTGATGCGGAAAACTTTGGTATTTGCGCCCGTTGTAAGCGCCCGATTGCGCCCGCCCGCCTCATGTATATGCCAGAGAGTACCGAATGCGTCAGATGCGCAGACCGGTAAAAAAAACAGGGTCACTGTACCGAAGTACAGCACCCTGTATAACCCCAAAAAACCAAATGAAAACAATCTACATATATCTTAGATTCTCTTACTTGGAAGTAAGAGCTGTTTGATCCCTGAAATTTACGTGTAATAAACGAAATTATTTTTACTTTCAGTCTAGGAATGAAGCCAGTTGTCTACCAGGCTACATTTTTATCGAAGTTACAAATTTCGCTCAGTAAAAGGTTAAGTTATCTTTGATAGTGTAAATGTAGTGAAAAAATAATTTTTTTTAAAAACACCATCTCAATTTTAGGCAACTCTTGTTTTCTACAACTCTATCTTAGCGCCTGAATTTGAACACTTAACATCAAAAATAGGAAAAGGTTGGCGAAGGTCAAAAAAATTTTTGCTTGCAGTAATTGTGGCGCCACTTCACCAAAGTGGATTGGGAAATGCCCACATTGTGGAGAATGGAATACTTACATCGAGGAAGTGATTTCCAGAGATACCGTAACGGAATCAAAGGACAAAAGCTGGCGGACTCAGGAAAAAGCATCAAAGAGCAAGCCCGTGCCACTGCCGGAAATAAAGGCCGGAGAAACTACCCGGCTCACTACACCGGATGCCGAGCTCAACCGGGTGCTTGGAGGAGGTATTGTACCTGGTTCTCTTGTGCTTATCGGAGGGCAGCCAGGTATTGGTAAGTCCACGCTGCTTCTGCAGCTGGCCCTGCACGTGCCGTTCACCATATTATACATATCCGGAGAAGAAAGTGACGAGCAAATCAAAATGCGCGCGGACCGGATCGGAGGGGAAGCGAAGAACTGCTACATCCTGTCGGAGACCAATACGAGCAAGATTCTGAAGCATGCCCAAAACCTGCGCCCCTCTTTGGTGATCATTGACTCTATCCAAACTCTGTCCAGCCCGCATATCGATTCTATGCCGGGCAGTGTGTCTCAGGTTCGGGAGTGTGCCGGTGAGCTGCAGCGGTTTGCAAAAGAGGAGCATATCCCCGTTTTTATCATTGGGCATATTACTAAGGAAGGTTCTATTGCCGGGCCTAAGCTTTTGGAGCATATTGTGGACGCCGTACTTCAGTTTGAGGGCGACCGAAACTATACCTACCGCATTCTTCGCACCATCAAAAACCGATTCGGCAGCACTGATGAACTAGGGATTTATGAGATGCAGGCCAGCGGGCTTCGCGAAGTCTCCAACCCTTCCGAGCTCTTACTTTCCCAAAAAGATGAAGACCTGAGCGGCAGTGCCGTGGCCGCTACTATAGAAGGCCTGCGCCCCATGCTGATTGAAACACAGGCGTTGGTGAGCACTTCGGTATACAGCGCACCTCAACGCTCGGCTACCGGCTTTGACCTTAGGCGTTTGGGAATGCTGCTGGCTGTCCTGGAGAAGCGGGCGGGGTTGTTCTTTGCCCAAAACGATGTTTTCCTGAATATCGCAGGAGGCATACGGGTGGACGATCCGGCCATTGATTTATCTATCGTCGCTGCACTGATTTCTTCTTTAGAGGACGTTGCGATCCCCACCGATGTATGCTTTGCGGGCGAGGTGGGGCTTTCCGGGGAGATACGGACCGTCAACCGGGTAGAGCAACGTATTCAGGAAGCCAACCGGCTGGGCTTTAAGGAAATCTACATCTCAAAGTACAATACCAAAGGGTTGGACACCGGGCGGTATGATATTGAAGTGAAAGCCGTGTCTAAAGTGCAGGAGCTATACTATGCCCTGTTTAAGTAAAAAACTCTGCTTTGGCAGATCTGTTATGTAAGTATGAATACAACCGAACATCCAGTACTGCTTTTTGATGGGGTTTGTAATTTATGCAATGGCTCCGTTCAGTTTATCATTGAGCGGGACCCCGATGCCCGTTTCCGCTTTGCTTCCCTGCAATCGGAAGAAGGGCAGGCCGTGCTTAGCCGCTTTGAAAACCGCCCATCGGACCTGAGCTCGGTGGTGCTGATTCAGGATGATCAGTTGTATGCACGGTCTGAGGCAGCGCTTCGGGTCGCCAGACAGCTTGGGGGCGGGTGGTCTTTGCTCTATGCTTTCATCGTGGTGCCCCGCCCCATACGCGACGCCGTCTATGACTGGATTGCCCGCAACCGCTACCGCTGGTTCGGGAAAAAAGATGCCTGCATGATTCCATCGCCCAATCTTCAATCTCGTTTTCTTTAAGTAGTGGAAGTTCTTGAAGAGCATATCGTACCACTGGGTGTTTCCCCGGTCAGGCTGAGCGACTACCTGCATCAGGTTTTTGAAACCCTCCCCAGCCGGAAAGGAGGCAAGAAAGCCATTCAGCGAGGTGCTGTACTTGTGGATGGAGAACTGGCAACTACGGCTATTTGGGTGAAACCCAGTATGCACATTGTTTTGCTTGAATTGGACCTGACGCCTCCAAAAGCATTTCCTTTTTCGATCCCTGTACTCTACGAAGATGATTTTCTGGCAGTTGTGCACAAACCTCCCGGTCTACCGGTAAGTGGCAATCATTACCGTACGCTTGTGAATGCTTTGGTCGGACAACTACAGCGTTCTCCTGTTGCAGACGCCCTGCCCTGGGGCATGCCGGTGCACCGGCTGGACGCACCCACTTCGGGCCCGGTCGTAATTGCAAAGACCCGTTCCGCGCAAGTCAGATTAGGAAGAACATTTGAAGAGCGGGAGCTTGAGAAAGTCTATCAGGCCATAGTTTGCGGCCGTACGCCCACAGAAGGGCGAATAGAAGAATCCTTAGATGGTAAAGCGGCACTGACTACCTTCAAAAAACTGGAAGAATGCCGTTCTCTGAATTGTGAATGGCTGTCATGGCTGGAGCTGCACCTGCATACCGGGCGCACCCATCAGATACGGCGGCACCTGGCTCACCTGGGCACTCCTATTCTGGGCGATGAAGCCTACACACCTGAAGACAAGCCGCTATTGCGCAAAAAAGGCCTTTTCCTAAGTGCGGTGTCCATCGTTTTTAATCATCCCTGCACCGCGGGCCAGGTGAAGGTGGGGTCCCCGCCGCCTGAAAAGTTTAGAGCTATAATGGAGCGGTCAGAAAGGTATTTTTTGAATAAAAACAAATAAATTGATATATTTTGTTTATATTGCAGCATGGTACCCCACGATATACTTTGGAAAGGGCTAATAGAAGATTTGGCAGAGGATTTTCTGCTTTTCTTTTACGATGACTTCGTCGATTTGATTGATTGGAGTAGGCCATTTGAGTTTCTGGATAAAGAATTGTACAAGCTGGTTCCGGAGGCAGAAGCCATCAATCGCAGGGCAGATAAATTATTCAAAGTATGGCTGAAAAATGGTGAGGAGCAGTGGTTCCTTGTACATACCGAGGTGCAAGGATATGAAGACAAGCAATTTGCTCTGCGAATGTTCCAATATTTTTACAGGATCAGGGATCGATACGCTCGTCCTGTGACTGCCATAGTGATTTACACAGATACCAATCGGAAGTATCATTTTAAGGAATACAGGGAATCCTTTATGGGGACGGAACTCTCATACCGCTTCCGTACGTTCGTATTAACAGATCAGGACAAATCAGCTTTAGAATCATCAGGTAATCCTTTTGGAATAGCTTTGGCGTTTGCTAAAGACTTCAAAACATTCAATAATAAAGGGGATGATGCAATCTATGAATATAAACTGCAGTTTGTCCGGCAGATGTTGACCGTGGGCATTGGTAAATCAAAGATTCGCTATTTGATGAATTTTATTGGGCAATTCTTGCCCTTTCAAAAATCAGAATTTAGCTTTAAATTTGAAGAACAAGTCCGAGGTATCACAAAATCTAGAAAAGCTATGGGTATCGAAGAAGCGATCATACAGGAACTCAAAGCCCAGGCCATGAGGGAAGGGCGCAATACGGGTATTCAGAAAGGTCTTAAAGAAGGTCTTAAAGAAGGCCTTAAAGAAGGTCTTGAAAAAGGTCTTGAAAAAGGTCTTGAAAAAGGAAAATGGCAAAAGACACGCCTGTTTGTTTTCCGGGCAGACCGCAAAGGGATGTCTATAGCAGATATTGCAGAGCTCGTCGACCTGCCCGAGGAAGAAGTAGAGGCACTCATTCAAGAGGTCAGGCTAAATCCTCCGGAAGAACACTAGCGCCTCAAGCCATAAATCCTTGACACCCCAAGTT
>ENA-UENT01000219-UENT01000219.1-marine-metagenome-genome-assembly--contig:-NODE-219-length-41900-cov-4.611651_pt1 | contig 41900 bp, 19 predicted proteins | sample MGYA00237879_ERZ529330 | MGnify/ENA primary metagenome ERZ529330 (study PRJEB26372, sample SAMN05368345) | marine metagenome | biome: cultured habitat; feature: ocean water; material: water; isolation... | reverse complement strand
GATAACTGTTTCATTAATTACCGTCAAACTACTTAATATGCAATTTGGTCTCATTGGATATCCACTTTCGCATTCCTTTAGTAAGGGATACTTTGGAGAAAAGTTTGCCAAACTTGGATTGGCCGAAACGCATCGGTACGATAATTATCCGCTTGCCTCGATAGCGGAGTTTCCAGCGCTTTTAGCGCAGCAGCCTGAACTCCGCGGACTAAATGTTACCATTCCATACAAACAACAAGTTATTCCCTTCCTGGATGAACTGAGTGCAGGAGCACAAGCCGTTGGAGCAGTGAACACCATCCTGTTTACAGAAGGCCGGCGTATTGGCTACAATACAGATGTGATTGGTTTTCAAGATTCTCTGTCTGCATTTGTAGCTGAGAACGGTGGACCAATTCAGTCGGCTTGGGTGCTGGGCACCGGCGGCGCAGCGAAAGCGGTGGTGTGGGTACTCGAACAATTAGGAGCACAGGTGAAGCTGATATCCAGGAGTAGTAGAGACGGTGTTTTGAGCTATGATGAGTTGACCGAAGATCATGTGGCGGAGGTAGATTTAATTGTCAATACAACCCCTTTGGGGATGAGTCCTAATATTGATACTTGTCCGAATATTCCTTATCATTGTCTTAGTCCGCAACATCGTTTATATGACCTCGTATATAACCCTGAAGAAACTTTGTTTTTGCGCCAGGGGAAACAGCGCGGAGCCGCAACGACAAACGGATATGCCATGCTGTTAGGACAGGCGGAAGCGGCCTGGGAGATCTGGACAGCAACGACCAAATAACCACCATTGTTCACCACCACGATTATTGATTATGAACGAATTGGGAAAGCCAGTACCGAAGGATTTGGATAAAGTAAAAGCTATTGCAGAAGGAATGACAGGAGACCAGATTTTGGAACTTGATTTTTCCAACACGGAAGTAGCCTTCAAGCGCAAGAGCAATGAGGAATTGAAGAAGTCTGCATGGCTTTTTGGCTTGATGAATAAGCATTGGCTGGTAGGCATTGGCTCTAAGATTGGCTTAGCAGCTATCCGCTTACGCTTGCCTTTTGTCGAAAGCATTGTTAAGGCTACTATATTCGAGCAGTTTTGTGGTGGTACTACGCTCTTGGAAAGTATGCCTTCGATTGAGAATCTTGATCGCTTTAAGGTGTTCAGCATTTTAGACTATGGTGCGGAAGCGAAGACGACGGAAGAGGACTTCAATCATACAATGAAGGAAACGATCCGGGCCATTGAATTCGCTAAGCATTCAGATGCTGTCCCAGTAGTGAGTACAAAGATTAGCGGAATGGCTCGATTTGGACTCCTGGAGAGCCTGCAACAAGGTGAGCCTTTCAATCGAGATACGAGGGTAGAGTACAAGAGTGTTTTGAAGCGCCTCGATTCTATTTGTCACGTTGCTGCAACACAGGGCGTTTCCGTCTTCTTCGATGCGGAAGAAAGCTGGATTCAAGATAGTATTGATCATCTGGTAACGGTCATGATGCGCCGTTACAACCGAGAAAAGGTGGTGGTTTACAATACCTTCCAGCTGTATCGTCATGACCGCCTACAGTTTTTATTTGATTCTTACAATTTGGCTCAACGTGGCGGCTACAAGCTAGGCGCTAAGTTGGTTCGTGGTGCCTATATGGAGAAGGAGCGGGAGCGTGCAGAAGAAATGGGCTACCCCTCGCCGATCCAGCCAAATAAGGATGCTACGGATGATGCTTTCAATACGGCCATTCGATTCTGTGTAGATCACTACGAGGATTTAGCTTCTTGCAACGCCTCTCACAACGCTAAGAGTGCACGTCTGCAGGCAGAACTTATAGTAGAGAAAGGGATTGAGCGCCGACATCCTCATTTAAATTTCTGTCAACTGTACGGAATGAGTGATAATTTGACGTTTAATCTGGCCAATGCTGGTTTCAATGTTGCCAAGTACGTTCCCTACGGGCAAGTGCATGAAGTAGTACCCTATTTGATCCGCCGTGCAGAGGAAAATAGTTCTGTTACAGGGGATATGACCAGAGAATATAAGTTGGTCTTGAAGGAATTGAAGCGTCGAGGGGTAAAAGCATAGTCCAAGACATTTCATACACATTAGATCGAGCTTATATTTTTTAATTTTGGAATATTTTCTTTTTCTAATGGGTAAAAACTATATTTGTCACACCTTTACAACTACTTTGAGCGAACCGATAAGCGCCTCTGGTGTAGGGAGCTCAAGCATACTACGTTAAATCTACACTCGCCTTATTTTTGGGTAATCGGCCTGTTTTCTTAGGTCTGTATTGCCGCAATCCCGTTGCCCCAGTTATGGAATTGGACTAGCTTCTGTATGGTCAGACCCAAACAATTGCTTTATCAGAAAGCAGTCCAATGTGTTAAATAAATGGAGATTAGCTGATGTAACGATTCTTGTAATCGTTGAATTAATAGCTGATCCACATTTAAGCTTTTGTTGTTATTGAAGTAATCTCATGAACATACATTCAACCTTGTCAGTCGGATCGGAACTCGTTCTGATTTGACGCCGATTTAGGAAGTGCGCAAAGGACGACTTGTATGTTCAACTATCTACAAAAACTAGGGTTAATGTTCGCGACGGTGTGCCTGGGTCTGTCACCACAGGTAGCCTCTGCACAGCTATGCGACGGCCAAGAAGGTGCCCTACCGGATACTCCGGTAGAAGTGGGCGGCAACGGCAGTGTAGCTGGCAATCCCGAAGTAACCTGTTTCTATTTCCGATTTGATAGTGATATCACTGGTTTCCCAACCGGTATCACTATGGATTTGTGGCATGAGTACGAAGGCGACTTAGGCATCTTTGTAGAAGCCTGTGGCGAACGCCTAAACGTGTTACAACGTCCTGGGGCCGTAGGTAACTGCTCCGCTGATTGTGCTTTTAATGTCCCCGGAGGAGACTGTGGTAGCTCTGCCATGATCGGTACGGAGGATGCACCGGAAACAATAAATTTCTTTGAAACTGGAACGGAACCTGATGATGGAGTCTCTTTAGGAGGGTCTTACGGACTCACCTTAGATGACGATTGTGGTGTGGGTACTTTGCCTGTGAATTCTTTTGCAGAGCTGTGGAGTAACTGCCCCGCTGGCCTGGTAGAAGCAGAAATTTGCTTTGCTGACCATGCCACTCTTCACCAAGGATATGTTTCTAATCTCAATTTCATTTTCCCTAATCCATACGAGTGCGGTTGCATGGATGAAACAGCACTCAACTACAATCCCGATGCTAGTGTAAGTAGCGGCGATTGTCTATACGAATGCCCGGATCGCGTAGTCGAAATCATCTCGATGCCAGATCCTCCAGTACTTTGCCAGGGCATTGATACGATCACGCTTACGGCGAATACTACCCCAATGCCAAATGATCCAAGTTACCAATGGATTGGAACAGGGCTTGGAAATGACTTCCTATCTGATGCAGAAGCTCAAACTACTCAAGTATATATCCCAGCTGATTTCATCGGTAGCATCGTATACACAGCGATCGTTACAGATGAGTTCAACTGTAGCTCGCAAGAATCCATCACTGTTACTGTTAATCCAAGTGCTGTTGTAGATATAATAGGCCAAGATTTTGTGTGTGGTAATGACTCTACCGAACTCATTCTGCAAGGTGGTCCTTTTGATAGCGTCATGTGGAGCACTGGGGATATGGATACAGATACCATCACTGTTGGAGCCGGCACTTATGAAGTGACTGTCAGTAGTGCTGGACTATGTGATGCCTCTGCAAGCTTTACTGTAGCGGCATTCCCTGCTTCTGAACCGATGATTGCAGGACCAGATACAATTTGCTACACAGACACTGTTTGGCTATCAGTAGATACCGTATTTACGAGCTATGCCTGGTCAAACGGTGGTACGAGTTCCAGTATTTATGTCAATACGCCAGGACTCTATACTGTAGAGGTGGTCGATACCAATGGATGTGTAGGAATCGATACCTTCCAGCTATCTCATTTTGATACGCTTCAATTAGCTATTGTTGGTCCTGGTGTGATATGCCCAGGAGATTCGATTGTGCTCAGTGCCCAAAGTGGTCTTAGTAGTTATCAATGGTCTACCGGAGATACCACCTCGCAGATTACTATCTACAGTCCAGGTTTAATCGAACTAACGGCCGTAGATTCCAATAGCTGTGTGGCTAGTACTTCTGTCGTCATACAGGGACTTAGTGCTCCGCAGCCGCAAATTTTAGGTCCTCTGGCACTGTGTCCAGATGAGACGGTGCAGTTGACGGTTTCGGAAACATATGCGGCATACCAATGGTCTGGTGGAGGAGATGGTAATAGTATTATGACGGATATGGCCGGTATGTACGAAGTTACCGTCATCGATACCTTAGGGTGTTCCGGAAGTACGAGTTTCTTGCTAGAGCCAGCTCAGGCTCCTAGCGTCAGTTTGAATCATTCTAGTTTTATTTGTCAAGAAGATCAAGCTACGATTATAGCCGACCCTAATTTAGGTACTTACTCGTGGTCAACTGGTGATACTACCTCCACTGTTACTGTTCCTGGGCCTGGTTCCTATGACCTGACTGTCACCAATCCACAAGGGTGTTCAACCACTGCAGTTGCATTAATCGAACCTTTTGTTACGGAACCACCACTGATTGGTGGTGATGCTGAAATCTGTCCAGATGGAAGCACTACCTTGATCGCTAGTGGCCCGTATACAAATTACCAGTGGCAAGATGGAACAATGGGAGATCAACTGGTGGTCGACCAGGTAGGTGTGTATACTGTCCAAGCTATTGATGGAAATGACTGTCAGGTTGAAGCCTCGTTTACAGTTGACGCGTTCGATGCGCCTGAGGTTACAATTACCGGAGTTTCGCAGATTTGTGAAAATGGTTCAGGAATTATAGAAGCCACTGCTGGTTTTACCACCTATAGCTGGTCGGCACCTAATGGCGATCAAGCTAGCTTAACGGTGAGTGCGGCTGATACCTATCAAGTCACGGTAACCGATACTAACGGATGCCAGGCTACTGCTAGTCAGACCGTTAGCCTGTCTATTCCAGATCCTGAGTTAACTGGGTTTACCGCCTTTTGTGATGGTGGTTCTACCTTTTTATCGGTAGCAGATACCTTCATGAATTACCAGTGGTCGGGCGGTGTTTTTGTTGACACCTACACGATCGAAGTAAATACGCCTGGAATTTATTCACTGACGGTAACGGACAACATCGGATGTGAAGCTATCGCCGCTGTTGATGTGACTGAAAACCCATTGCCAGTTCCAGAAATTACGGGTGAATTAGCTTTTTGTGAAGGCAGTATAACTACACTAACTGCTGATGCGGGTTATCAGGCTTATGAGTGGAGTATTCCGGGTAATAATGAAGCTCAGCTTCAGGTATTTGACGCAGGAAGTTTTAGTGTAACGGTGACAGACGTAAACGGATGTCAAGGTTCAACTGATGCTGAGACCTCTGTGATTCCGCTACCTACCCCAGAAATCGAGGGTGACTTGAATTTCTGTCCAGGAGGTAACACCACGCTCTTTACCACGGAAGAATACGTTTCTTACGATTGGAGTACAGGGAGTTCTACTTTCGATACAGAGGTGATGACCGGTGATCTTGTGACACTTACTGTCGTTGATAGTAATTCTTGTGCTGCTACTGTCACAGCGCAACCTGAGGTTTATTCGGTTCTGACGCCAATTATTGATGGCGCTATTCAGTTTTGCATCGGCGATAGCACTACGCTCACCGCGAATGCAGGTTATGATTCCTATAGTTGGTCTAATGGTCAAACCGGCCCAACAGCAACATTTTCTGATACGGGCATAGTTACATTGGAAGTGATTGATGGTAACGGTTGCCAAGCCGAGGCGAATGCTACACTTGGGAACTTCACTTCACAGAGCCTTATCGTGACTGATGAGGCAAGCTTCTGTGTTGGCGGAAGCTCCGTACTGACAGCTAGTGGCAACTTTGTAGGCTATGAGTGGTCTAATGATGAGCTCACAAGCAGCATCAGTGTTGATGAGGCCGGCTCCTATAGTGTCACTGCTACGGATGCGAATGGTTGTATTGTAATTGGTGAATCAGAGGTAATCGAGAACCCACTACCAGAGCCTGAAATCACGGGGCTACAAATCTTCTGTGAAGGTTTCACAACCACATTGGCTACTGCAGAATCATACATTGAGTACAGCTGGTCAGATAATAGTACTACTCCTACCATCGAAGTTGGGGCTGCAGGTACAGTAGCCGTAACGGTTACAGATGCAAATGGCTGTATAGGCGCTACTCAAGTGGAGTTGACAACAGTAACTGAGCTTGAGCCTACTGTTATTGGGGCAGAGGGTATTTGCCCTGGAGAGTCGGTTGTACTCTATGTCCAGGAAGATTATGACTCGCCGGTTTGGTCAACAGGTTCGGTTGGTGATTCTATCATTGTAAACACTGCTGGGGTATACACCGTAAATGTTAGTGCTCCAGGAGGATGTACGGGTAGTACAAGCTTGGAAGTAGTTGCTTACGAGCAACCTAATATTTCAATTCAGGCGCCACTAGGTCTTTGTACAGGTCAGACGGCTAACCTGACCGTGATCGGTTCCACCGGAGATCTACTTTGGAACAATGGAAGTGAGGAGGTAGAGATCGAAGCAATTCCAGGAGGTAGCTATTCGGTTCAGCTAACGGACGAAAATGGCTGTATAACTACAGATGCTATAGACATTCAAGATTGGGGCTTGCCGACCGTTTCAATTGACGCACCTGCTACGTTCTGTGAAGGTGGCGATGCTGAATTAGAAGTAAGCCCAACCTTTGCTAGCTACCTATGGAGTACAGGAAGTACCGAAAATGTAACCACCATCTCACAAGGAGCATTGGTAAGTGTAACGGTAACGGATAGCAACGGCTGTGTAGCAAGTGAAAGTACAGAGGTGGAAGAAATCCCACTACCAGTAGCAGACGCAGGAGTCGCGGATCCATTGGATTGTGATACTGAATTTGTAAGCATCGGTGGCAATGGTTCTTCCACAGGACCAGACCTTACCTATCAATGGACAGGGCCAGGTATTACAGCTGATAACGATAATGAACCATTCCCACAGGTAGATGAGGAAGGAGTTTACTATTTGACGATCACCAATGCGGAGAATTGCATCAGTGAGCTAGACTCTGTTCTGGTCGAAGACCTAAGTTATACACCTGATGTAGCTGCTGCCGCTGATGATATTCTAGATTGTGTCACCTTTGAGGTTACACTAGATGGGGCTGGCTCTGCAACAGGCCAAAACATCAGCTATCAGTGGTTTGATAGTAGTGGGCAACCTATTCCAAATGCGACAAACCTGTTGTTTGAAGCTACTGAGGCAGGCCAATATAGCTTGCAGGTGGTAGACATGGCGACTGCTTGCTCTGCAGTCACGCAAGTACTCGTTGAGGAAAATATCGAGGCACCTTCTATCGAGGAGCTAGCAACGGGTGAATTGGATTGCGACACGGAAGAAGCTAATGTATCGGCTTCGCTTCCACCCACAGGAGATTCAATGATTTACAGCTGGACTGCTGGAACTGGAGGTAGTATTATTTCTGCTACCAACGGTACCGATATCACTGTGGATGCACCTGCTTGGTACTATCTAGAGGTGCTAAATGAACTGAACGGTTGTTCTAGCCTTGATTCTGCCTTTGTAGATCAAGATATCACGCCGCCAACTGCGGTAACCAATGAAAATCAAATGCTCTTCTGTAATGACGAGAGTGTAAGCCTAAGTGGGCAAGGAAGTTCTGTGATTTCGGTTAGCTACCAATGGTTTTTTGATGGTGATGCAGTATTTGGCGCTACTGGACTTGGTCTGACTGCAAGTGAACCTGGCATGTACACACTAGTTGTTACTGATCAATCGAATGGCTGTACAGCGAGTAGTGAGGTAATGGTAAGCCTAGATCCTTCTGCACCGGAAGGGTTCAATGTGAATCTGGATCCACCAACCTGCCAAGGTGATACCGACGGTAGTGTGTCGGTTGGCGAAGTCACGGGGGGTATGTCTCCTTACATGTATAGCTTCAACGGTCAACCATTCTCTGCATTGAATAACTTCCAACAGTTACGGGCCGGTACCTATGAGGTAGTCCTAGAGGATGCCAACGGCTGCCAGCTTACGGAGATCGTCGAACTTCCTGATGGCAATAATGTAACCTTAGAACTCGGCCCAGACCTCCGCATTAAGGAAGGAGACCCAGTTGATATTTACCCACAAGTAAGTATTGATACTTCACTCATTAGTGTCTTGGATTGGCAGACGACGGTAAGCTTGCCTTGTCCGGATTGTCTAGTTCAAGAAGACCTATACTTGACTGAATCAACTCGTTTCTTCCTGGAGATTACCGATGAAAATGGTTGTCCTGCAAAGGATAACATCCTAATCATTGTCGAGCGTGATCAGAATATCTACGTGCCTAACGGATTCTCTCCGAACAATGATGGACGCAATGACCGATTCTACATCTTCTCTGATAGCGATAGTGTTGAAGAAATTGAGTTGCTCAGAATCTTTAACCGCTGGGGCGAATTTGTTTGGGAGAACTCCAACTTCCAGCCAAATGATCCTACTGCAGGCTGGGATGGTACCGTTGGTGGTATGGATCCTAATCCAGCTGTTTATGTCTGGTATGCTGAAGTAAAGATGCGGAATGGCGAGAAGCTCCTGCTAAAAGGAGACGTAACGCTCGTTGAATAACGCCTCCGTTAGCTAAATCCTACATGTTGGTTAATTAAAGTGTTAAAAAATACTTGCTAAGACAAGAAATGTCCATTTCTGTACTATATTTTATTTGGCAATTTTCGGCTTCCCAAAAGAAAAAACTAATTTTGTGTTAATAGAGGAAACGAAGCCCAATTCATTCTCTAGACCAATAGTATTAAATAACATTCTCACTTTCAGTGAGATACCCCTTCTGGCCAAATAGATTTGTAGTCAACCAATGAGTTGGACTGCTCGATTTTCTCTGTAATCACCAATTATAAGTACACTCCTCTTTTAGGCGTTCTCTGTGACTATGGTAACTATTCCCCAGGGGATAGTCTGTCATTTATTTAATGGAATACTTAGTCCAAAACAGCGTCTATGAGCAAATTATTACTCTCTTTTTTTACTGGTCTTTTGCTAGTCTTCGCGCTTGTGCTTCCAAGTGAAGCCTTGTATGCTCAATGTTCAAATCCGACAATTGGTCTACCGGATGCCAACCACAATGTGGATGGTAACCAAGCTAATGGATATTGCGTGTCATTATCTTTTGATTCCAACGACGTGGATTGCCTGCCGAATGGAATTTCGATGGAATTGACTCACACCTATGAAGGAGATCTTAGCATTACCCTTCATGGTAACGGAGAAATTCTAAATGTTATGCAGCGTCCTGGAGCAGTAGGAAACTGTACCGGTGGGTGTACTTGTGGAAGTTCGGCTAATGTTGCTGGATTCTTTACTTTTCAAGATGGCGGCGGCCCTGATCCAGAAGGTGGTTTGGGAACTGCAGGTGGGGCCTTTGGTGTGACCAATGATGACGGTTGTGGTGTCGGTACACTCGCCGATAACTCCTTTGCCGGATTCTTTGGAACTTTTGCACCGGGCTTAATCGAGTTCGAAATTTGTATCACCGACCACGCTTTTGCAGACGTTGGAGAGGCGGCAGATATTTCGCTGACCTTCCCTTGTGGTTCGAATTTTGTTTGTGGCTGTACGGACCCCACAGCTCTAAATTATGATCCGGATGCTACTGTAGATGACGGATCATGCATCTATGACTGTCCGGATTTCATGATGACTGTGAACCAGGCGTTATACGAGTTCTGTGCTGGCGACAACAGTTTCACCATGATTGTAAATGCGCCAGGAGCTAGTGGTGCTACCTATGATTGGACTGCAACAAATGGAGGTGATGCTTTCTTGAGTAATCCTTTCTCCAATGTCACAACTGTAACCCTGCCTCCAGATTTCATAGGTGATATTGTCTACACCCTCACGGTTACGGATGAATTTGGATGTATGGACTTCATCGAAGTAGAAGTACTCGTCGGTGAAGGCCCAGAAGTAGAAATAATAGGAGATGAGTTCGTGTGTGTGGAAGGCACTACAACACTAGAGCTCGTAGGTGGACCTTTTGATGATATTATGTGGAATACGGGCGATGTTACAGACAACATCAATGTTGGTCCCGGTTTTTACGAAGTTACAGTTGAGGACGGTGCTGGCTGTGCCAGTACGGCTGAGTTTACCGTTCAAGCCTTACCGAGTCCGGAGCCTGAGATAATAGGGCCTGAGCTATTCTGCGTGGGCGGAGATGCACTCTTAGAATTGACGGACACCTACGCTGAATACATGTGGTCAACAGGTGAAGCCACGCCAGATATAGTGGTATTTGAACCTGGTGATTATGATGTTACCGTTTATGACTTTGAAGGCTGTATGGGCACCGCTACCTACTTTATTAATACTGCTCCTGAGATAATTGTAGAGATCACTGGTGAAGAATCCTTCTGCGAAGGTGATGGTACAATCATAATGGCTAGTCCAGGCTATATAACTTATGATTGGTCTAATGGGGATCCGTTTTCAGATATATTTGTCGATCAGGCTGGAATCTATAGCGTCACTGTAACCAATGACCTTGGCTGTGAAGGAGAGGCAGAATTTGAAGTCTTCGAAAATCCTTTGCCAGAGCCAGAAATTGTAGGGCCAGAAGTAGCTTGTGTGGGTGAAACCATAACCCTAGATGCTATGCCAGGTTACCAGACATATGATTGGTCGACTGGATTCAATACCCAAACTACGCCCGTTGATGCGCCTGGTCTCTATTCGGTAACGGTAACGGATAGCAATGGCTGTCAGGGAGAAACAGACTTTGAGGTTATCGAAGGAGAGCCCGTTGATGCGGTATTAGAGGGTGATCTAGGTATTTGTGTAGGTGAAAGTACAACATTAACCATCACACCAGGCTATGACTCTTACGTGTGGTCTAATGGCTTGATGGGTAATGAACAGACAATAACCATCCCTGGTGGCTATCTAGTGACGGTAACCAGTGTTGATGGGTGTGAACAGATAGTAGATTTTTCAATTCAAGAATTCGCTTTACCAACTCCTACCATTATTGGTGATCTGGTCAACTGTACTGGCGAAACCGGCACGGTAAGTTTAGACGAACCTTACGTTGGCTACATGTGGAACGATAATTCCACTGACCCTACGCTTGAAGTCTCCGGAACATCAACCGTAAGCGTGACGGTAACCGATGGTGAAGGTTGTGTTGGTAGTACTACAGCAGATATTTCGGAGATTACACCGACAGTGGATATTAGCGGTGATCTGGATTTCTGTCTTGGTGAAACGACAACACTGACCGTACCTGATAACTTCAGCGGTTATGCCTGGTCTACGGGTGGCACCACAAATGAGGTGACGGTCAGTGGCAATACTCCTATTAGCGTTACTGTTACCGATGCAAATGGTTGTACTGCTTTGGATACCGTCAACTTGACGGAATTTGCACTGCCGACCGTTGACATTGATGGACGTCTTACCTTCTGTCCGGCTGGTGGTACAGAGTTAACTGCTACCGAAGGCTTTGTCGATTATTTATGGTCGAATGACGAGACGTCCAGTATGATATTCTTGAATCAGGCTGGTACCTATACAGTTACGGTGACCGACACTAATGGTTGTCAAAACTCCAGCAGTGTTGTCACTATCGAAGATGCCGAACTAGATCCTACGATTATTGGAGAGCCTAGCTTCTGCGATGGCTTGAGTACCAGTTTGGAAGTGTCGGAAGACTTTCTGACCTATGACTGGTCCAATAGTACTGCAGGAAGTGGTATTACGGTTTCGACTCCTGGCACCTACACCGTCACCGTTGCCGATGAGTTTGGATGTTTTGGTACTGCTACTATCGATGTTGTAGCATTGCCATTACCAGAACCAATGATTGGTGGTCAGCTTGACTACTGTATTGGAGACAGCACTACGCTTACTGGAGGTGCAGGTTATATGACCTATCAATGGAGCGTTGCTGGTCAATCGGATCAATTTCTGACTGCAACATCCCCCGGTAGTTATGGCCTGACTGTTACCGATGACAACGGCTGTATCGGATCAACCACCACCACGGTTATTGAGAACGCCTTACCGGTAACGGCTATTCAAGGTGAAGCAGGCTTCTGTCCTGGTTTAACGACTGTACTAACCGCCGAGAATGGCTTTGTTGATTACCAATGGAGTACGGGGGTTAGCGGTACTAGCATTGAAGTTGGTACAGCAGAAACGTTCATGCTCTCCGTCACGGATGCAAATGGATGTGTCGGAATAGCTGATCTTCCCGTGATCGAATACGCAACTGAAATTCCAGAGATTACTGGAGAGCTTCAGTTTTGCCCAGGAGGTAATACGCTACTAAATGGCGAAGCAGGCTTTAATAGCTATAATTGGTCCAATGGTAGTACCGAAAGTTCGGTTACAATCGATGCCATTGGTCAAGTAGAACTAATCGTAACGGATGCTAATGATTGTGTCACGACCAATAGTGTCGACCTAAGTAACTTCGTTGTTACGCCACCAACCATCGATGCCGTTGATGGTTTCTGTACCGGTTTGACAGCCGATCTTACTGCTAGCCCTGGTTATGCTGAGTACCTCTGGTCTAATACAGAACAGACGGAAACCATTACCGTTAGCACCGGAGGTGTATATGAACTTGATGTGATTGACATCAATGGCTGCGCGTCAGGAGCTGCTATTGCAATAGACGAATACGATCTACCTACTCCAAATATCGGGGGCTCCTTGACTTTCTGTATTGGAAACAGTACTACCCTGAATGCGGGTGCACAATATGCACAATACCAGTGGTCAACGGGTGGAGATCAGCAGGAAGTAATCGTGAATGTAGCTGGTGATATTGGCTTGACTGTAACCGACTCTAACGGATGTGTTGGGTCAACAAGTGAAGCAGTGAACGAAGCAACAGAGCTTTCACCTGTCATTTCTGGTGACCTGGATTACTGCTTCGGCTTATCCACGACGCTGGATGCGGGTAGTGGTTTTGCTACGTATACCTGGTCGAATGGTGAAACAAGTAGCAGCATTGTAGTCACAATGCCTGGTTCCTATACCTTGGACGTTACTGATGCTGGTGGATGCGCTGGTACGGCAACAGTTGAAGTGGTTGAGAACCCATTGCCGACTCCAATGATCTCTGGTGACTTCGACTACTGTGCTGGCCTATCAACTGAAATCAGTGCAAATACTGGCTACGAAAGTTATGAGTGGAGCACTGGAGCTCCAACCTCAAGCATCACGGTAGATATGCCGGGCAACTACCAGGTTGAAGTGGTAGACGCCAATGGTTGTATCAACACAACTAACGTTGATGTGATCGAGCAGAGCCTTCCAGTGTTTGATATCGTTGGACCAGTTGACTTCTGTGTAGATTCCTTCACGCTACTGCAGGTAGAACCTGCTTATACTTCTTATAGTTGGAGTGTTGGAGGTACAGATCAATCGGTACAAGTGAGTGATGCAGGAATCGTCGGAGTTACCGTTACCGATGCGAACGGATGTATATCAGCAGGCTCCCAGGCTGTGGCGACTGTGCCATTACCGCTAGCGGATGCTGGTGCTCCACTGAACCTGGATTGTGATGTACTATCAATCGAGATTGGTGGAAACTCTAGTTCATCAGGTCCTAATTTTAGCTATGAGTGGAGTGGCCCAGGTATTACTCCTGCGAATGCTAATCTGGAAAATCCAGTTGTAGACGTTGAAGGTACCTACACCTTACTCGTGACGAACAATGATTTCGGATGTGTGAGCCCCGCTTCACAAATGGAAGTGACGGATTTGGCTTACGTACCACAAGTAGTTATTGAGGTATTGGACATTTTGGACTGTGCTACAGCTACCGTTCAGATTGATGCCCGGGATACGGATAGCGGACCTGAGTTTGTCTATCAATGGCTTGACGGCAACCTTAATCCAATACCAGATGCTAACGGCCTGCTTCTAAATGTGAATCAAGCACAGTTCTATACCCTACAAGTGCTGGATACTATCACAGGTTGTGGTAACGCTGGAATGGTGGAAGTAGAGGAAAACGAACTCTACCCAATTGCTGAAGCTGGTCTTAACCAACTTATTACCTGCGGTAATCCTATCGCGACACTTGACGGGACTGGGTCTCAGATGGGCGGTCAGATCGCCTATATGTGGACTACTCCTAGTGGTACTTTCGTAGGAACCAATACGAACAACACGGCTAACGTAAGTGAGCCAGGTTGGTACTACTTGCTGGTTACCGATGAGTTTAACGGTTGTGCTAATCAAGACTCTGTCTTTGTTGATCAGAATGTCGCGATACCTATTGCGCAGACTAGTGAAGACTTTGAGTTGGATTGTAACTTCCCGAGTACTACCGTAAATGGTTTGGGTAGTTCGGTAGGAGATAACTTCGTATACCAATGGTTATTGAATGGTACGCCAATCAATGATGCCACTACGCTGACCTATACCACAGAAACACCTGGTAACTATACGCTAGTTGTTACTGATGTAGAAAATGAATGTACAGCCCAGGAGCTTACGGTGATTTCGCTAAATCCAGCGGAGCCAGAAGCACTGGAGTTTGTAACTGATACTCCAACCTGTGCTGGCGATGATGATGGAGGAATCTTCATTAGCAATGTTCAGGGAGGTACGCCACCGTACATGTTTAGCGTGGGTGGTGCGCCGTATAATAATATTACTAGTTATTCGAATCTGACTGCCGGCGATTACGATATCGTTGTAGAAGATGCAATTGGTTGTTTGTTGCTGACAACGATCACCGTACCGGATGGTAATGATCTTCAACTTGAACTTGGACCTGATCAATACCTGTCAGAGGGTGAACTTGCTGATATCTTCCCACAGATTAGTATTGACTCTGCTAGCCTAGTATCTCTGGATTGGCAAACAGTGGCAGATTTACCTTGCCCTGGTTGTGTGGTACAGCGTGATATGCGATTGTTTGAGTCGACGCAATTCTTCTTAGGGATTGTAGATGAAAACGGCTGTAAAGCGGAAGATCGTCTGACCATCTTCATCAGTAAGGATAGAAATATCTATGTGCCGAACGCTTTCTCGCCAAACGGAGACGGAGACAATGACATCTTCTACATTTTTGCTGATGGTAGCGTTGAGAAGATTAATTCGTTCCTGGTGTTCAACCGTTGGGGAGAGTCGGTATTCGAAGTATACAACAGCCAGCCTAATGATCCACGCTGGGGTTGGGATGGCACTTATCGTGGTGATCCAGTGAACTCAGCTGTATACGTTTGGTATGCGGAAGTGGAGTTTGCGAATGGAGATGTGGAGGTGATTAAAGGAGACGTTGTCATCATGCGTTAAGTATACATGACGCGAAGTGGTTTAGCTTCGCTGCTCCTACGGGGTGGGCGAAGCTAAACCACTTCGCGTCAGTATATTTTGCTGGGAAGTGATTATCTTTAGCCGCTACGCCCACTCGGGCTAATCACAAACTAAATGTTGATCCCTTCCCAAGGATAAAAGTTGATCAGCAGTAACGAAAAACCAGGAGCTCCCGGGCTCCGCAATTTAGGGCTATGCTGGGAGCAATTGCCGGTGATATTATTGGCTCGGTTTATGAGAAAAATCCAGTCAAAAGCGTGAGTTTTCCACTCTTTCAGGAAAACTCACGCTTCACCGACGATACAGTACTCACAGTAGCTATTGCTGATTCCTTACTGAACGATCGATCATTCGAGGATACGGTACGAGACTATGCTTGCAAATATCCATTTGCTGGCTATGGTGGTACGTTCATCAAATGGATGACTCGAATTATTACTGGCCCTTATAATAGTTGGGGAAATGGTTCTGCTATGCGGGTGAGCCCAGTCGGCTTTGCCTATGAGCAGTTGCCAGAGGTTATGCAGGTAGCTGAGGCCTCTGCCGAAATTACTCATAATCACCCAGAGGGAATCAAAGGTGCGAAAGCCGTCGCGGCAGCTGTTTACTTAGCGCGCTCGGGCTTTGGTAAACCATTGATTAAGGACCATATCCAACGTGTTTTTGGCTACGATCTGGAAATGACATTGGCTGATATCAGACCGTCCTATGCTTTTGATGTAAGCTGTCAGGGATCGGTGCCTCAGTCTATTTTAGCCTTTTTGGAGAGTACGAATTGGGAAAGTGCCGTTCGTAATGCAATCTCTCTAGGGGGCGATGCGGACACAATGGCAAGTATTGCTGGTGCAATTGCGGAAGCCTTTTATGGTGGCGTACCAGTGGAGATTGAGAAAGAGGTGATGAGCCGCATTCCAGAAGAGTTCCAGGCGATTATTTCTGCCTTTTACAAGGAGTACCCTTGGCTTGATTAAAGCGATCCAATAGATTAAGTATTAGCCATTTCGGCAATTCAAATGACACCACAAATGCTAAAAGCCAAATCCACTTTGGAATTGGTTATCATTGTGGCATACACCTAATCCCGCTGCTCTGTACTTTTAATTATGTTACAATGCACAACTACCGGTCATTCTTACTGATATTATTCAGCATTTTAGCCACCACCTTAAGCGCACAATTAGAAGTAAATAATGCGCCACCTATCACACCGGAGAATCTCATTTCCAACGTGTTTCTTGGTGAAGGTGTAGAAGTGGTTGGTATCACCTATGATGGCGATCCCGATGCCGTTGGTCTCTTTACTGGAGGCCTTAACGCAGTGGGGATGGAACGTGGTATCGTAATGACTACCGGGCGTGCCGTAACTGCTGGCGCCAATTTAGGAGTCGCGAGCCCTGCCGGCCAACAGGCATCGGTGATCAACAATAGTGGAGCATCAGATACTGATCTGACGTCTATCGTTGGTGCAAATATTGGCGTTCAGAATGTTTGTAAATACACCATTCAGTTCATTCCCGTTAATGACACCTTGCGATTCACCTATGCTTTCGCTTCCGAGGAATATCCAGAATACGCTTGTACACAATACAATGATGTTTTTGGCTTCTTTATCAGTGGACCTGGAATTTCCGGAATCTATCAGAATGGAGCAGAAAATATCGCTTTAATTCCTGGCACAGATCGGCCAGTAACCATCAATAATGTAAACCCAGGCGTACCGGGTAATATGGGAGGAACAGTGGCAAACTGTTCTGGTGATGATGGCTCTTTGGCTTTCAGTCATCTGTACAACGCCAACTTTGGTAATAACCTTCCAGTCTATGATGGTTTCACAGATGTATTTGTGGCAGAAGCAGTTGTAGAACCTTGCCAGGTGTACACGATCAAACTTGTTATCGCAGATGCTTTTGATGGCCTATTGGATTCTGGTGTATTCTTGGAAGCAAAGAGTTTCGGCACAGGATCTCTTGATGTAGAGATTGAAGGACTCGCAATTGATGGAGGACTAGCTGAAGGTTGTGGGGATGGAGAAATTGTATTCAACTTACCAGCACCGGTTGAGTCTGACTATGACGTAGAATTTGCCGTTGGCGGTACTGCCACTCCTGATGTTGACTATCCTGCTCTTCCTTCAACAGTAATAATTCCTGCTGGAGATAGCACATTTCGCATTCCAATTAGTGCTTACGAAGATGGAATCGCGGAAGGTGATGAAACCATTCTATTGAGTGTACAACGTGATCCTTGTAATCGCGACACCTTTACTATTGTCGTGAAGGATAATCGATTGGTGAAGCCAGATCTTGGGCCAGACTTAACGGTGTGCCCAACCGATGATACAGCACTAGATGGGACAGTTCCTATCGTTTTGCCAGATCCACCTCGGTTTTTCAGTACTAGCTCGGTTGATATTAGTCAAACCAATGTTCCTTACACTTCTGATATTGATGTCTTTGGAGTCTTACCCGTTGAGCTGGGCCCAGAGGCCATAAAGATGATATGTATTGATAGTCTGGAACACGAATGGATTGATGACTTAGATCTATTTCTGGTTGGTCCCGATGGGCAATTCCTGGAGTTAAGTACAGATAATGGCTCCGATGGGGGCAACGGACTTGGCACCGACTTATACCTCCGAACCTGTTTCACGGTCGATGCAGTTACACCGATTAACGATCCTGGTCCTTTCGCGCCGGCTAGTGCGGTTCCCTTTACCGGGAATTGGCAACCAGAGGGCGTATTTTCTGATTTATGGGACGGCTCCTATAGCACAAATGGAACCTGGCAACTAATCGTTACAGATGACACCAATAGCGCTGTAGGTACGCTGCACTCTTGGAGTATTTGCTTTAATCCAGTCTATCAGGTTTCCTATGAATGGAGTCCAGCAGCTGGTTTAAGCTGTACAGATTGTCCTGATCCAACTGCCTCACCAGATACCGATACAGAATATATCCTGACGGTCTCTGATTCTTACGGCTGTATAGAACGGGATACGCTAAACATGGAGGTTCTTCCTGCGCTAACCATGACTGGTTTACAATGTGGTGTTACCACGACCAGTTCGGTGCAAGTAGTCTGGCCTGATTTGCCAGGCGCTACGGGCTATGAGGTGAGTGTGAATGGTGGACCTTGGATGCCGGCCTCTGGCCCACTGGAACATGTAGTTACAGGACTTGGATTATTGGAAACAGTAGAAGTCATGGTACGTGCTACCGCTAACTGTCCGTCATTCCCAGCTACGATCAGTTGTACATCCTTAAACTGTACTCCAGCAGAATTAACAGCTGCTCCTAGTGATGCCAGTTGTGCTGGAAATACCGATGGACAAGTACAAATATCTGTAGTGACTGGCACTGGTCCATTTACCTATGAGGTAGATGGTGTCACTAATGCCACTGGCTTATTTACAGGCCTAGGCGCCGGAAACTATGTTGCAATTGTGACCGATGGAAACAACTGCCCTGGCTCCATTCCATTTTCTATTCTTGCTCCTGAAGCAGTAGCATTGACCATGAGTGCTGATTCCGTTCAGTGTTTCGGTGGTTCTGATGGAACAGCTACTGTGGTCGCAGCAGGTGGAACCATGCCTTATACTTACGACTGGGATAATGGAGAATCTACCGCAACTATCACTGGCCTAACTATTGGCATCTATAGTGTAGAGGTGGAAGATGCCTTAGGGTGTATTAGCAATGCGCAAATTACAGTGGAAGAACCAGCTGCATTAAGTGTAGACCTTACTGGTACGGATCCGAACTGTTTCATGTCTACGGATGGCACAATTTCCGCTACGGTGACTGGCGGTACTGCACCATACACTTATCTGTGGAGTAATGGACAACAACAAGATGTTGCTACCGGGTTTGGTGCCGGTATGCACGATCTAGTGGTAACAGATGCCAATCGTTGTACCACCCCTGCTCAACTTGAACTAACCGAGCCTGCTGAATTGACCTTGATGGTCTCTACCGTTGAGCAAGCATGTGTTGGCCCACCAAATGGAGAGGCTTCGGTTACAGCGATGGGGGGAACCATGCCTTATACCTACGACTGGGGTAATGGTCAAACTACGGCAACGGCTACTGGACTTACAGCCGGAAACTACGAAGTAACGGTTACCGATGCGAACAACTGCCAAGCCATCATTGATGCCAACGTTCCGGCTGCTGATGAAGTAGAGATTATCTCGTTTACAGTGACCAACGCAAGTTGTGCTGGAGGTCAGGACGGTGAGATTGTAGTGGATGTACAAAATGGTACGCCTCCGTATACCTGGAGTGGCCCCCTTACTGGCCTGACGGCAGGACAATATAGTTTGACCGTTACCGACGCTGCGGGTTGTACCGATATTCTAACCACTTCGGTTACGGATCCACCTGCATTGTTGCTGAGTACTACCGTGACACCAGTTGGCTGCTCCGGAGAATCCAATGGAGCAATAGACCTACTGGTCTCAGGAGGTACAGCTCCTTATACCTATGATTGGAATGGAGCTGCCAATACGGAGGATATTGCTAATATTCCAGCTGGCACTTATAGCGTGATCGTCACGGATGCCAATGGCTGTACTGCTACTACCAGCAGCGAAGTTGTGGAATCAACTGTACTTGTGGCCTCCGCTGACTTGGATCAGATTCAATGTGCTGGAGCCGCGAGCGGTCATATCGCAATGAGTGTAAATGGCGGTCAACCACCGTATTCCTATGATTGGAGTACGGGCGCGGATACTGGTACCTTATCCTCTCTTCCGGCAGGTGATTATGAAGTGACTATTACTGATGCATTCGGCTGCGAAATCATTGAGCTGTACACCATCACCGAACCTGATGCGCTTTCAGCCGATGTGATCTCAGAAATGGTAAGCTGCTTTGGTGATCGTGACGGTGTGATTCAGGTAACTGGGGTAGGGGGGACGCCACCTTACCGATATCGAATGAATAACGGTAATTGGCAGACCAACTCTTCCTACATCGGCCTGGCGGCAGGTGCCTATAACCTTTGGATTGAAGATGCTAATGGCTGTCAGCAATCACTAGGTATTACTGAAATCACAGAGCCAGCTGAAATCGAGTTGAGCTTGGGCGGCAACCGCGATGTGAAGTTTGGTGATACGATCCGTGTGTTCCCTACTATTGTAAGTGATCGTCCGATTGTCGATTATTTGTGGTCGCCGTATGATAGTACCTGGATGTCTTGCGAAACCTGTTCTGACCTTTTGGTCTTCACCGATGTTCAGCGTGATCTATTCCTAGAGGTTATGGATGAATTCGGTTGTAGAGCAAGAGCTTGGATTCAGATTCGCGTCAGCAAGGACTTTCCACTTGCTGTGCCTACCGGCTTTACGCCCAACGGAGATGGGGTTAATGATCTGTTGTTAGTGCATGGCTTACCTGGTGTTGAAGTGCTTCAATTCCGAGTATGGGACCGCTGGGGAGAGCTTGTCTATACCGATAGTGGATTTCCTGTTAATGAACCCACTCGTGGCTGGGATGGATCTTTCCGTGAACAAGCGATGAATGGAGGAGTTTACATTTGGCAGGTAGAGGCTTTGATGCCAGATGGAAGCACCCAGATTCTGAATGGGCAAACAACCCTGATTAGGTAACGATGGCCTAGTTTGCCTGCATTTTACAAAACCGTAGGATAATTATGGCAAAACGGCGATGGAGTACGGATCGGATTGTGAGCTTTTCTGCAATCATGATCAGTTTGATCACATTAATGGTTTTCATTTATCAGACTCAGTTGATGGCTGAGCAGCAGCGGCTCAGTGTGCTGCCCCATTTGTCCTTCGGCTATATCAATACCGGAGGGCCCAACTTTACGGTTTATCTGAGTAATGATGGTATCGGGCCAGCCTTTGTTGAAAAGATGGAGATCCAGTACAAAGATTCCACCTATCGCAAAGACTTACCCACCTTCCTATATCAGGATGTTCCTGAGATGGATAGCATTCAGAATGTGGTGCATGCTAACATTGTAGAAGGCCAACTTATTCCCGCTGGACGCCGGATTGAAGTATTGAAGGTGCAGAATTCCTTAGTTGATGCCAACCGCCTCTACAGCCTCATTGGTAGCTTAGATTTTCGCGCTGAGCTAATCTATAAATCAGCCTATAACGAGCGCTGGCTATTGTCTACCGATGAGTTCGTACCAATTCCATTAGAAGATTGATGCTTAAAAGCCACTGAGCAGTTTCCAGAAAGACCGCTAAGAAGCTTAGTGTCTTGAGGTGGCCATTAATTTACTAAGTCAGGATTACCCATTTTTCCAGTTTGATAATTACGCACGCATTGACGGATTTGTTCTTCTGTATTCATCACAAACGGACCGTAGGAGTAGACGGTTTCGTTTAGTGGTTGTCCTCCTAGTACCAGGAATTCAGAGGGTTGTTCGGAATAAAGGTTGATAAGGTCATCTCCACGTTGATATAAGACTACTTGATTATCAGTGAGTTGGCGGGCGTCTTCTAGTTCGAGTTTTCCCTTTACCAGGTAAATGAAGGCATTGTGGTTAGGGTCAGTTGGAATATCTAAGCGTGCGTCCGCCTTCATTTTAACATGGTAGTAGAAAGCCGGAGAAAGGGTTTCGATCTTGGACTGTGCCTCCTCAAATGCACCTAGCACAACTTGTATGTCATATTTGTCGGTCTGGATGTTGGCCATGTCTTCCTTCCGGAAAACTGTTGTGCTAGGATCTGCAAATTTGTATTTCGCAGGGGTGTTTAGCCATATCTGAAAGCCATGATAGAAACCACCTTCCTGGTACAGTTTTAATCCTGATTCTTCCATATGAATAGCACCACGGCCAGAGCTGAATAGCATAAAGTCACCCTTGCCAATTTGGAAGTCATAGTTGAGACTATCCTTGTGGTGGCCGGTTCCTTCTAAAAAATAGGTAGTCGGAGTTACCCCAGCGTGTGGGTGAGCATCAACACGAAGAGGATCACTTCCTGCCTCAAGCCGTACTGGTCCGAATTCATCAAAAAGCACATAAGGGGAAACGTAGTCCAGGTGATTACCCGCAAAAGCACGCATCACCGGTAGTGTGCCGACATTGACGCGATCTGCACTAAGGATTTGGAGTACTTTACGGTTGGTGCGTTCGTGGTACATCCCAGAATTGCGTACGAGTGCCACTGATCCCGCCGCAGTAAGACCCAGAATGGCCGATCCTTTGATGAATTCTCGTCTTTTCATGTTGCTACATCTATTTAAAGATAAAACGAGAGCCAGGAAGAAAAGTTGCACCTTGGTTCGATCAGTCTGAATTCCGTACATTACCTTCCTAACCTTACGCCTCCATTCATGCCCATACCCAATTTAGGTCATCAGGAAGATTACACGGTTCGTGCTTACGATATCGATGCGCATAAGCGAATGACTGCGCCGGCACTTCTTCGTATCCTTAATGAAGCTGCAATGCAGCATGTCCTCAAGCTCAAACTTTCGGTGCTTGACCTGGAGCCGCATCAGATTGGATGGGTACTGTTGCAGCTAGAAATCCATATCAATCATCTGCCAGTCTTAGGAGAACGGATTCAAATTCGCACCACACCTTCCGGCTTTGAGCGCGCCTTTACCTATCGAGACTATTATGTCTTGGATGAAGATGGTAATGTACTCGCCAAGGGATCTACTACGTGGATTTTGATGAACATCGAGACACGCCGACCGACTCGGATTCCGGACTGGATTACTGTACGCATGCCAGAGATGCCTAGACCTGACGATTGCTTAGAGCGGCCCGGTTCTGCCTTGTCAGCTATGGATTCCGTAGATTTTCAGCAAAGCCATAGGGTAGGGTGGTATGATCTGGATTTTAATTGGCATTTGAGTAATACCCATTATTTGGGCTTACTCCTGGATAGCGTACCTGCTAGTTTCCTTCGGGATCACTTTCCCTCCAAACTACTCATTCACTATAAGCTGGAAGCTCAACTTGAGGATGAGTTGGTGTCAGAAACCAAGGAGATAAGTGCTGAATTGTATAGGCACCGCTTAGTAAGAGATGGCCAGGTTTTAGCAGAGGGAGAATCCAGTTGGCAGAAACTAGAACCCTAATCCCATGGAGTCACGGATTCCTGCCGAAAAATGGTCATATGAAGTATGGCTAGCAGACGGGCAGCAACTTATTGGCCACGTTGGAGAGACAAAGGAGCAAATCTACTGTACGCTAGAACCACTGGATTTGGGATATAGAATCCGACTCCAGTTTAATCCCAAAGGCAAACAGACTATCCGCAGTTGTCGCTTGTATGCCCCTACAAATACAGCGAATGAGGAGTGGTTATTGGCAAATGGATTTCAATCGTGGACGGAAAGTTATTGGCATCGCCCCACTGCCGAAATACCGCAGTTACGCAAGATCGCCCGCCCACTGATGGGATACTATGGCGACTACCATATAGATATAGTCTCACGGGGCCCAGGGATAATTCATAGCTGGAGTTGGACAGAGCGGCGGCAAAGTACAAGTGATATTGAATTGTTCGCTTCTCTAAATGAAAACACGGCTTTTACGTGCTTCCACTGGAGAAATGACTTGAACCTGCTTGAGGTGAAAATCGACTGTACCGGATGGGAAGTTGGTGAACCCGTAATTTTGGCTGATTTCCTAGTGCTACAAGGCAATGTTAATGAAGTGTATGACTCTTGGGTAGAACATCTGGAACTGCCTCCTCTTCGAGCAAAGTTAGCACGAGGTTGGACCAGTTGGTATCAACATTACACATCGGTTTCCGAATCTATAGTAGAAGATAACTTAGATGCTTTTCAAGTTTTTGGAAAGCAACTGGACTTCTTCCAGATTGATGATGGCTTTCAGACGGCGGTAGGCGATTGGTTATCCATTCGCAACCAGTTTCCTTCAGGGATGGCGAATATGGCGAAACGCATTGACGCTACTGGGGCAACTCCGGGATTGTGGCTTGCTCCTGCGGTTGCCGACCGGAGAAGCGACCTACTAAAGAGGCACCCCGATTGGGTTCAGCGCGATAAACACGGAAAACCGCTTAAGGCCGGTTATAACCCACTTTGGAAGGGTTGGTTTTACGCATTAAATACGGAACATGAAGGTTGGTTAACCTACATGCAGGAAGTATTTGAAACAGTGGTAGATGATTGGGGCTACGGAATGCTGAAACTTGATTTTCTCTATGCTGCTTGTATCTATCCTACTCCAGAACTTACTCGAGCTCAGTTGATGCGGAGAATGCTAGAACGAATACGTTCGTGGTCGGGAGAAGCTTATCTCTTAGGCTGTGGCACTCCACTAGCTCCAGGCTTTGGAATATTTGATTATTGCCGCATCGGCGCTGATATCCACTTGCGGTGGGAGCATCGTCTTTTACGTTGGTTTCGCCATCGTGAAAGGGTTTCTACATTGGTGGCAATGCGTTCTGTACTTGGTCGTTGGCCACTGGCTGGTCGGGTGTGGAGGAACGATCCCGATGTTTATCTACTCAGAGAGGAAAACATGCACATGACTACCGCCGAAAGGCAGTTAGTACACCGCACTAATGCCCTGCTCGGAGAATTGCTATTCACTTCTGATAACCCATCAACTTATGGCAGTTTTCCAAAAAAAGAAGAGGAGTGGCAAACGAAGCACTGGACAGAAAAAAACTGGGTCGTAACGCCTGAGCAAGATGGAGATTTCAAGATTACCTCCGACAAGCAAACCTATCGACTAAGTTTGGGAACCACGACCGGAAAGTGGAAAGAAGAAAGTGTCACAAATCAAGAATAATACTTGGTCTCAGAAAAACTCTGCTAGACATCGTGTATGAAGCTTGTTTTCTTCGCTATATTGATGGCAGCAAACCCATATTATGAGCGATCAACACCTTACACCTGAGTCTATTTTTCAGCAGGCAATGCTGGCACATCAATCTGGGCAATCGCAGGAGGCGATTCGCCTTTTGCAACAGCTCTCAGAACAGTTGCCTGATAATGATAACGTGTTAGCGACCTTAGGAGCTATCTTGCTATCCACCGGAGATATGCAGTCTGGCTTGCCACTACTGGATAAGGCCCTTTCTTTGAATCCGGCCAACGTGGATGCTCGGGTAAATCTTGGTATAGCATTGCAGAGCTCTGGTCGAACCGAAGATGGACTCCAACATCTCCGGCTAGCGGTAGAACAAGCTCCGCAAAGGCTAGATATTCGTTTCAATTTGGCCAATGTTCAACTACAGTTGCAGCAATACGACGAGGCGATTGGTCAATTGCAGTCACTTGTTCAAGCTGACGCATCTTTTCTTCCGGCTTATCATACCCTCGGTGCGGTTTACGGTTTTCAAAACCAATTAGAGGAGATGTACAGTATCTACGAACAGGCACTGCAAGCGGTTCCAAATGATCTCCAAACAATGGTGATACTGGCTAATTCTTTAGCGGATAATGGCCAAGTAGAACGTGCAACTAGAGCCTACAAGAATATGGTGACGGCTCATCCTCAGCACTTCCTGCCTCATGCTGTGTTTGGTAAGTTCTTGATCGACATTGGAAGTCTATCTGAAGGTAAATCATCCTTGGAGCAGGCGGTAGCTTTGCAGCCGAATGATTTGAATACCAATATCCTTCTTGGCAATGTGCACCGAGATTTAGGCAACATTAATCAGGCGGAGCAATTCTACCGGCGAGCCGTACAGATCGATCCTACACATCAAGGAGCTACAATGAATCTACGGCGTCTGATGAGTGTGAAAATTCCTTACTGGCACTTTGAGATGTTGGCAGATTCGCATCGTAATGATGCCTATGAAAAGGCCTTGCGAAAAGCGGTGAAACCGGGGCATACCGTGCTTGATATTGGTACAGGTTCAGGATTGCTATCGATGATGGCTGCGCGTGCCGGAGCAAATCAGGTAGTGGCTTGTGAGATGCACGAACGCTTAGCTCAAACCGCCAAGGAGATTGTGGCTTTGAATGGCTTTGCGAATTCGATTCAGGTTTATCATAAGAAATCCACCTTGTTAAAAGTAGGAGAAGAATTGCCTGAAAAGGCGGATATCGTAGTGTCTGAGATTTTGGATGTTGGTGCATTGGGTGAGGGAGCTCTTCCTTCTATTCGCCATGCCGTTCAGCAACTAGCTAAACCTAATGCAACGCTGATCCCATCGGCTGTGAAACTTTGGGGGCAACTGATCGAAATTCCTGCACGAAGTAAGGTTGCGCCAGTGAAAGAGATATCGGGTTTCGATCTATCTCCCTTCGAACAGTACCGAATACCTAATGAGTACCTGAAGGTGGTGCTCAAGGCAGAGAAATACAAGGCACTATCGCCTGTCATGCCATTGTTGGATATTGATTTCTACCAGCTTCCTCCGGCTTATGCAGATGATCAGCCTCGGCACATACCACTTGAAATTCCCATCAATACATCAGGTACAGTACAGGCCCTCGTTTTTTGGTTTGATCTGTATCTAGACGAAGACACCATGGTTTCGAGCAAACCCAATGGGGAACTGGAGCATTGGGGGCAAGCGCTGTTTTGCTTTCCCAATCCTAAAGCTGTTGGAGCAGGAAGCACTGTTCCGGTCACTTTGCTACAAAGTGATCAGATCATTCGTTTTCTGCTACCATAATGGAGAGCGAGCGATAACCTCTGCCATTCTTTCAAATTGTCCAAAGGTAAGGCCACACCAACAGCCTGAAGGGTAGCGAGACATAGCATTACCCGTTTGAGTGAGGTAGTATTCGCCATTGAAATCAAGGCCATTGAAAATAAAGCGACACTCCAAATCAAAGTAGATACCAAAACCACCAAAAGGCGCCGCTGGATCAAGTGGGTCGGCAGGTGTGTCACAAATGTTGTCACCGGTACTGTCACAGTTAGGATCCGTAACAATCTGGTTGGCAAAGTCTGTATTGGTGTCCAGTAATCCGCTATATATTCCCATGGCGTGAACCAGCCAAACTGGGCTGTCATTGAGCGTTGCGGTGTTGATTAGGATTCCGCCTCGTTCCTCTTCAAGTATGCCCAATTCTGTGGCGAAAATTGGTTTTGGGCTGACGGAACTTACATCTTGAACCAGGTACAGATTGATGCGATTCTCATCATTGTGATTCGTCCACATTTGCTCCAGCTCGTTGAAATTGGCGGGAATACTGTACTGGAAATTATCGATGGTATCTATCTGTCCGATTACAAACCGAACGCATATGGGCTCAAACCAGGTGTTGAGTAGTTCCAGCCCCGCTTCAATATTTTGAGGATTGGTCCCAACTGCTTGAAAGGAATCGCGTACCATGTGTGCCATGACTGTGAATTCCTTATCGATGCAAGTGGTAGATTTCTTTTTGTCGAGTAAGGCCAGCTGAGCGTCGGCACTTTGAGGAATGGTGCAAAAAAGCAGCGCTAATATAAACGCAAAGGCCACCGGAGGGCTTAGTCGGAGTGATTTGGGCTTGTGCATAATTGAGAGCTATTGGTAAGTTTTCTTTCGACAAGTTACCGTCAAATGGGAAAATGACAAATGTAAATATGCCGAAAAAATGTAATTTTAAGCAATTGCTCAGAAGTAAAAAGTGCTTTCCTGGTTCTTGGCTGACCAAATCCAAGTTAGCATTTGAGCTTCTAACTGAAGTGAAAATAATCCCCAATGCGCACTTTCCTTATCACCTTACTGTTATTGGCAGTTGGTAGCTGCCCCTTTTACTCTTTTCTGCAAGCACAGACCGCAAGTATCACTAGTGGTTGTGCTCCGCTAAGTGTCGATTTTACTGGCCCCGGCGGCCTTTCCGATTATTTCTGGGACTTCCAAAATGGAGCCAATTCCGGTGAAACCAATCCATCTGCAATTTTCACAGATAATGGCGTTTACGAAGTGAGCCTTCGCGAAGGTAATGGTGGTCCATTGATTGGTACCGTCACGATTACCGTCTTCGCTCGACCAGAATTGAATTTTGAAGTGGATACTACGGCTGGTTGTGCTCCGCTTTCGCTCAGCTTTAATGATGCATCTACGATTGATGGAGGCATCACGGTTACTTCCTACAGCTGGGCCTTCGGTGATGGTGGCGCCGCCGGTGGTGCAAATCCAAATTACACCTACAACAATCCTGGAATCTATGATGTGTCCTTAAGTATTGTGACCAATCAGGAAGGCTGTAATCAGACAGCAGTATTTGAGGATGTAATCTCCGTTGGTGGAATTCAGGGACTAAATTTCATTACGAACCCTAACCCAGCGATTGTTTGCGATCCTCCCTTGACGGTCTTCTTTGCCAACTTTACGCCCGTAGATGGTATTACATTCAGTTGGGATTTCGATAATGGAAATACCTTTGATGGCCCAAATCCACCGCCAGAAGTCTATACCGAAAGCGGACAGTACGAGGTTACTTTGACGGCAATGGACGATTTCGGATGCACCCGAACTCGAACACGACCGATCACGGTCTTGTCTACTGAACTTACTTCTGCGGTTCCGGATACAGTCTGTCTGGACGAGTTTATCTTCTACGAAGACTTTGTTACTGCAGACTCCGTGGAGTGGACGTGGCCAGCTAGCGCAATTGTGGGTGAAGATATTGCCATGCAACCCTTTGTCATCTTCACCGAACCAGGCCCACAACAAGTAGGTATTAGAACCCTTACCGAAACACCAATCTTATGTGTTTTGGATACCACGATTACCATATATGTTGATCAAGTATTGGCCGAAATCACCGCCGATCCTACTTACACTTGCGAAAACGACATTACTATTGATTTTGGAGCGACCTCTGCAACTAATGCTACCTTCCGTTGGGAATATGCGGATGGAGAAGGTGATACTGGTCCAATGGTTACTCATACCTACACTTATGTCGATACGCTGGTGTATAGTATGAATGGTCTAAACCAGTACATCACTACCCTGATCGGTACCAACCCCAGTGGCTGTATGGATACCTTCTTTCGAGCGGATACCATATACGCACCGAATGCCCTATTTATGCCAGATGTGGTAAATGGCTGCGCTCCGCTAACCGTAACTTTCTCAGATTCTACTGCTAGCTTTGAGCCAGTTGTGAGTTATACCTACGAGTATGGAGATGGTAACTCAGCAACGTTTTTCAATGATGATGACCATAGCTATACCTTCAGTGATCCCGGGACTTATGAAGTAGTGCTTCGCATTGAAAATGATGCTGGCTGTCGAGATACTTCCTATGCTCGAGTAATCGAAGTTGGGGAACCCCTAGATTTTACCTTTACCTATGATGAGTCTATTCTCTGTGTGGATGATACGATTCGGTATACTGTAAATGATCCCCCGCCTGAGGTGGATTGGTATCAATTTGAAGAACCCGATACGCTCTATGCAATCTATAATGGATGTCTGAGCCTCAGTGTCAACCCTGATATCATTATTGAAGGGCCCGATGTGGAGCTTTCTTATGAAATTGATTGTGAGGACCCCTACCGCGTGAATTTTACCAGTGAAGTATTTGATGCCACTGGCGTGATGTGGGAATTTGGTGATGGTGCTACTTCTACCGATCTCAACCCAAGTCATGAATACAGTGTAACGGGTGATTTTTGGGTGAAAGTTACGGCCCTGAATTCTGGTACTTCTTGTCCGCCGCAAGTGGATAGTACGTTGATATGTATTCGCGACTTGAGTGCGAGTTTCAATATGCCCGAACGGGTATGCTCAGGGCAGATGGTTGACTTGGATGCTTCCACCACCGTCGATGTCAATGGTGAATTCTGTGCTTATGGTTTTACCTGGTTCTTTGAGAACAGCAGTAGGCCGATCATGGGGAATGACACCATCCTTCCGTTTACATTCACAGTGCCTGGTCAGGAGATTGTGACCCTTGTGGCAAAGGATATCAATGGGTGTACGGATACCATTTCCAATGTGATAGATATATACAGTATCACCCCTGATATTGAAGCAGACGATACTTTCATTTGTTCGCCAGCTACTGTGAACTTCACCGATTTGACGATATCAGATACTACCTTGGTGAGCTGGTCCTGGGAGTTTGGTGATGGTGCTACGGACGATACTCCACTCCAAACCACCCATACCTACAATAACCTCCCTGGAAATGCAGACATCCCTGTTATTCTAACAGTAGAAGATGCGGCTGGGTGCCAGGCAGTGGATACCTTACTACTTCAGACTTATGTGCCACAATCCAGCATTATAGCTGATGTGACGCCGCTGAATGTTTGTGTAGGGGAAACCATTAATTTCTCGGCTACGCAATTCACAGAGGGGGGGTCATCACTAACCTTCTCCTGGGACTTTGGAAATGAAGTAGTCACAGGGCAAACGACTAGTCAAACTTATCCTGTAGCAGGAAGCTTTCCGCTGACATTAAGCTACTTTGAGGTAGCTACGGGCTGCCCCGGAACAACAGTAGCGACAGTGAATGTCCAAGATTTTCCAGTGGCGGCATTTAGTAGCCCAGTCGATGACGATGAGATTATTTGTGCACCAAGCCAAATATCCTTTGTGAATGAATCGACGGCAGGTGGTAGCCTGAATTTCAGTTGGGACTTTGGTAATGGGTCTTTCTCCAATGCCCCCAATCCACTAGCCACCTTCCAAAGAGGTGTTTACACGGTGCAGTTGATTGCCAGCACGAGTTTTGGCTGCCGGGATACCATCAGTCAGGAATATGAACTAGTAGGACCAGTTGGAGATTTCACTTTCGCACCAGATGCGATCTGCCAGGGTGAATCCGTCACCTTTGAGCTGTTGGATACGATGGACGTTTCTTCCTTTAGCTGGGATTTAGGGGATGGAACAGTTATTAGCGATGTGAATCCACTGACCCACGTCTACGAAAATGTCCCTGTGCTTGGTAACCGTCCTGTTGTACTGACCTTGCGAGGAGCAGATGATGCCTGTGAGATCGCTATTACCCAAGATCTGCTGATTCGAAATGTACGTGCTGACTTTAGCCTAGGTGATAATACCGATAGCTTGCTTTGTGCGGGGCAGTATACCTTGAATAATGAATCGGTTGGTGCAGATGCCTTTAGTTGGGTGCTTGCAGATGGCAGTTCTAGTGATGCCTTTGAGCCCATGTTCACCATTGAACCCGGGACGTATTCCATCACCTTAGCGGTGGAGGATGAGACGGTCGGTTGTACGGATACCTTGACACAAACCTTTACTTTCTCAATACCCACCGGAATCGATGCGATAGGAGAAACCATTTGTCCTGGAGATACAGCGCAGCTGCGGATTAATGGAGTAGAAGACAATTGGAGCTTCCTTTGGGATCCATCCCCAGATATCATTTCACCTCCGACCTTCCGGACTGTTGATGTAATCCCAGAAATGACCAGCACTTATTTCGTGACTATCACAGATACGATAGGTTGTACCGTCACGGATTCCGCAACTATTGTAGTGATTCAGCCGTATGCCTGGGAAGATATCGAAGCTACTGCTTGTCCCGGTGAGCAACTGCTGATCGATCGTCCAGACCCTGATTCCAACTTTGTGGTAAGCTGGTCTCCGGCAGAACCACCGCGATTTGTCGGCACAGATGATATCGATGTTACCGTTCAGATCAGTGATATCAATGGTTGTTTTGACGATATCTATACCTTCTTCGTCGAATCATTATCAGACAGCATCATCGTACCCAATATATTCTCTCCAAATGGAGATGGACAAAATGACGAATTCCGAATCTATAGTCAGATTGATCTATCCCGAACGGATTTGATTCAGGTAGAGGAGTTCTCCGTCTATAATCGTTGGGGACAGAAAGTCTTCAGTGGCAGTGGAGCAGATGCTATTTGGGACGGTCGCTATAATGGAAAGGCGGCACCCTCAGATGTATATATCTACCGAATCGTTGTCGATGTACCTGCTTGTCAAGGTACGGCCCAGGAGTTTAGTGGGCAGGTCACCTTGATAAGATAGTGCTAATAAAACGCCGTAAGCTATGAGTAGAGGTGGCTGGGAGGATTTAGTGTTCCGGGGCATTCTGGAACGCAATTTAAGCACCGAAAGGCTTTTGCCAGACGGCAATACGGAGTTCGTTCGGCACAACGGACCAAGGGGGAAATTACTGGCTCAGCTTTGAAGCCCCAGAAAGAATTGCCTCCTTTCTGGCTATGGTCGATTCGTGTCTTAGCGGTAGTATTCGCAGCTCTACTGATCTGGGGTGGTGTTCATGTCTACCAGCATATAGCCCAACCGGCAAGAGCAAGTGCCAAAGTTCAAATGCAGGCGAAGAGTATTCACACCGATGGTGAATATGAGACTTTACTTGAAATAGCTGAAGGTGAATTAGCAGCCGGACAGTATGCTCGTGCAATAGAAGACTTTGAGCGTGTGCTTGGCCATATGCCCAATAGTGAGCGGGCAAGGAAAGGGTTGGAAGAGGCTCAAAATCAAGTGGTTGAATAGTCTTTGTTCGAGCGAGGTTGTGGCCATGCTAAGCCAAAATGTTTCTGGAGTAGGGCCTCGAAGGTTGTCTGTTCTTTGATGGCTTGTGTTTCTCCGTGGAGGATCAACTTCTGGTTGGTCAAGGTAACTCGGCCTTGCTCCGTTAGTTTCGTGATAACTGGCCCTTTTTGAAAATGACTTTTGGAATTGGTCTGATGGAAGAGGCTTCGGTTTTGAAAGTCTTGCCAGTCATAAGCTTTGAGTTTAAAGATGTATTCAGGAACCGTGCCTGAAGTCTGAAGCAATTTCACGCGATAGTATTGGTAATAGCGATCGACTTCATAGGTGCGCTCCTGATCGACGGTGGGACTGTTCTGTTGGATAAGAATGGGGCGTCGAGAAAAATCGCCGAAGCCTACGTCCGTAAGGTAGAGCTCACCATCAATCTGCACCACAATAGCCATGTGGTCTAAAACAGGACTGTACTTCCGTGGTCCTTCGTAAACTCTGGCAGAGACTAACCAGCAATCATATCCCAGAGCTTTCAGTAGGCCGAAAAGTAGACCGTTGAGTTCGTAGCAGAATCCACCGCGTTTCTGTACAACAATCTTCTGAAATAAGTGATCAAGCTCTAGCACAATAGGAACGCCCCGGTGGATATCTAAATTCTCAAATGGAATGCTGTGGAGGTGGGCAAATTGTAGCTGTTCGAGAAACGTCAAATCTGCACTGATTGGTGCTGATAACCCAAGTAGATGGAGATAAGAATCAGAATTAAAGGAGGCCATTGCTAAGGAGTTACTCAATAGTTGTATGCAGTAAACAAATTGGAGTTTAATTCTGGTTGATGAGACACCCAATCAGTAGAAGACAACCAAAGCCAAAGCTGAGGCATTATCTTTGTATCTCATAATAGAATTGGGAAGAAAATGACGGTAACTGAACTATGGGTATATCCCGTTAAATCATTAGCTGGCCAAGCGGTCCCTGAGGCTGAGTTAGCACTACGAGGATTCGAAAATGATCGACGTTGGATGCTAGTCGACGAAAACGGCCGATTTGTGTCTCAGCGAGAACATGCTCACTTAGCGCGTTGGCAAGCGAGCCTTGAGGGTGATGATTTATTGCTGACCCAATTGGATACGAATACTGTCATCCGAGTACCCAATGCTAAGGCCGAAGATGGTGAGCCCATCAACGTTCAGGTATGGGGAGATAACTTCACTGCGCGTCTAGTAAATACTATTCCTGAAAAGGTATTAAAAGTTGCCTTTGGATTTCCTTGTCGCTTGGTCTACATGGCAGCGGATAGTAGCCGCCCAGTAGATGCGAGATACGCGAAAGAAGGGGAGGAGGTAAGTTTTGCTGATGGCTATCCTTATCTAATCGCCACCACGGGAAGTCTACGAGAGTTGGAAGTGGAGAATGGTCAAGACTTAAGTATGCGACGGTTTCGCCCAAACATTGTGGTAGAACAGTCAGAGGCTTTCGTGGAGGATAATTGGAAAGATGTAACAATCGGGAATCAGCCGTTTAGGTTGCCGAAACCGTGTGCTCGTTGTGTTGTGATTACAATTGATCCTGATACGGCGGTCAAGGATCCTTCTGTATTTGCCTCACTGGCCGAAATCCATAAGCAAGAGCGGAAAGTCTTGTTTGGGATGAATGCTTGCTGGGAAGGCATCATGGCCGGTAAAATCCGCGTTGGTGACCAGGTCATTGCCAGCTAATATTCCCCTCTTATAAAGACAAGAAGAGAGCGGTTGCCCACTCTCTTCTGTTTATTCAATCTAGTTGAAGGCTAATTAGACCTTTCCTTAATTCAAGTTCATTGGTACGTCCATCAAGAGCACCTTGGCATTCTTGCTGGCAGTGATTTCGAATTCATCGGTATCCCAGATGCCGAAACCATCGCGCTTACTCAAGTCCTGACCAGCGATGTTTACTTCTCCTTCAAGAACGAAAGCATAAACACCATTGCCAGGTTTCTTAGGACTGTAGGTATCGCAGAAGCCACTTTCCAAGTCTCCAATGTGGAACCAAGCATCCTGGTGTACCCAAACGCCGTCGTCATTTGGATTTGGTGAAAGCACTTGCTGAAGCTGGTTCTTTGCCCCTTGGTTCTTTACGGTGATTTGATCATAGCGAGGCTCTACTCCTTTCGCTCTTGGGAACATCCAGATCTGAAGGAAACGTACTTCCTCATCTTTGCTCTGATTATACTCGCTGTGGAAGACACCAGTACCTGCACTCATGACCTGCACATCACCAGCTTTAATCACTGCTGTATTGTCCATGCTGTCTTTGTGTTCCAGTGCCCCTGATAAAGGAATCGATACAATTTCCATATTGTCGTGTGGGTGGCGTCCGAAACCACGTCCTGGAGCTACTACATCATCATTCAATACCCGCAGCACACCGAAGTGTACTCGATCAGGATTGTAGTAATTTGCAAAGCTAAAGGTGTGATGACTATTCAACCAACCGTGGTTGGCATGACCGCGACTATCCGCTTTATGCAATACAGTTTTCATGGTTTTGATTTCTTTATTTGGTAAATGGTTAAACCCCACTGGCTCCATAAGTTTATCGTAAGTCGATTTTTCTTTTTTCGCTGGTGTCGCACCAAGGTTTGAGCTTAATCCTAATCCAGCGGCTCCCAGTAGGCTATTTCGTAGAAAGTCTTTGCGCTTCATGTCGTTTTAGTTATTACGATACAAAGATGGCCTAATAATTCATGTTGATACATAGAAAAAAGGGAGAAGGACATGTAAAAATGTCGGAAGGGGAGGAGAAGTAGGTCCATGCTCGAACCCCTTTCTATGAGTGTGGTGTAGCGTCAATAGTCCGACAGTTCTTTAAATGAAAGACAAATTGTGACGAGGCGGGCAATTTGTGCGTCCAAATAGGAGTTAAATCAAACAGATTCAAACTGACGGCCATATGCAAGCATCAAAAAAATGGACATTCTTTCTCCGTGTTCTGTGCACCCTTTTGGTAGGGAAGTGTGCTTGTGCTAAACTGTCTGCGCAGAATATTGATGCACCCCGTTTCTTTGAATTCAACTTGCAATCCCTTTCTTCTACCACCACACCTGTTTTTGGAGCCAATCCGGTAATAGCTCAGAATTACGTTGAACCCAATTACCTATTTGAAGCTTCTTTACGGTTTCCGGTCAAACTGCACGGACAGACTAGGTTGTTTGGCCAGATTGATGTGGAGCAGGAGAGCATGTTTGGCTTTTGGGAGGCAGCAGAGAGTGAGGTGGAAGACATTCACTTGTATCAGAACCAGCTCTCCTTCATCTTGATGCACGATTTCAATAAGGAGACCCGCTTGTACAGCACCTTTCGTGCAGGGACAGGATCTAGTCAAGCCCTCGATTTCAGAGTTGGCGCTCACAGCTTCAGTCAGGTTACCTTGTTAGAGAAGCGGAATGATCGTCGTAAGTGGGGAGTAGGTTTGGCCTTGTCCTATCAGAATCGTTTCAGCTTCTTACCCGTCTTGCGATATGAAGGCCCTCTCGCGGGCAAATGGAATTTAGACGTTCTTCTTCCGGCTAGAATTTTGATTAATCGTAAGTTGAACAACAGTTCTCGTTTGTTTGCTGGAATAAGAGGAAGCTCTGCTACCTATCTTGTTGGTGATAATGCTGTGGTGAGCGATCTCTACAGCAATACCACCTACCGCAGACTAGACGTACGCGCAGTATTTGGTTTTGAGCGGCAGATTACCCCATGGGTAGGGCTCCGTGGTGAATTGGGAGCAAATATCCCGTATCGCGCCGGCCTGTATGACCTAGAGAACCCACGCACGCAAATCCACGACTTTGGTCAGCGCGTGATGCCGCATGCCAACTTTGGTTTCTTTTTGTCCCTGCCGAAATAAGCGCTAGGGATATTTCCTCGAATGTATTGGTCCATTATCTGCCTATGTGCAGTTCTCTCTGTTGATTTCTGCAGAGGAATACTTACCTTTTGATCTTACAAATCAGGGAAGTACGCTGCTATGACGCCATCCATTCAATCCTTCAAGAAGAACTATACAACAGCCGACCACTACGATGCCATTTTAATTGGTAGTGGAATGGGAAGTCTTACTGCCGCTGCTATGTTGGCCAAGGAAGGACAACAAGTGCTCGTGCTAGAACGGCACTACACAGCAGGTGGCTTCACGCATATCTTCAAACGTAGAGGTTACGAATGGGATGTAGGTATCCATTACATCGGCGAGGTTCAACGCCCCAATAGCGTTATCCGACGACTATTCGATTATGTCACCGATGGTGAGCTGAAATGGGCAGATATGGGTGATGTGTATGATCGAGTCGTGGTCGGTGATAAGATTTATGATTTCGTCAAAGGCGTTGAAGAATTCAAAAAAAGCCTGGTGGCTCATTTCCCTGAGGAGGAAGAAGCCATTGAAGAGTATGTGAATTTGGTCTTTGCGGCCAATCGAACCGCCCGCAACTTCTACATGGAAAAGGCGATGCCGACGTTAGCAAGGGCTTTAGCTGGAAACTACTTGCGGAAACCGTACCTGAAGTTTGCTCAACAGACTACCCAAGAAGTTCTTGGGGGTTTAACTAGCAATAAAGAACTCATAAAAGTACTTACTGCTCAGTATGGCGATTACGGCTTGCCACCAAGGCAGAGCAGCTTCGTTATGCACGCCGCAGTGGCTCGACACTACTTTTCTGGAGGTAGCTTCCCAATCGGAGGTTCATCGCAAATAGTGGAGACCATTGCACCAGTTCTTTCCAAAACAGATAGCACGATATTGATTAGTGCAGAAGTCCGAGAAGTACTTGTTGAGAAGAATAAGGCGATTGGTGTTGAAATGAAGGATGGCACCAAGTTTTTCGCAGACCGGGTTATCAGTGGAGCGGGTATTTTTACGACCTATCAAAAATTGCTTCCAGCGGCGAGCGTGCAAAAACATAAGCTCAATGATCAGCTCACTAAGGTCCAGCCTTCTGTTTCCCATGCTTGCTTGTATATGGGGTTAAATGGTACTCCAGAAGAGCTTCAACTTCCGAAAGCTAACTACTGGATTTATCCTGAAGAAGGAGAACACGATGACATCGTAAATCGATTTTTGGATGATATCAATGCTCCTTTACCGGTTGTTTACGTTTCCTTCCCTGCAGCCAAGGATCCTGATTGGAGCAACCGCTATCCGGGCAAAAGCACAATTGATATCATCACCTTACTCCCGTATGAAGAGGTGGCAAAATGGGAAAGTACAAAGTGGAAAAAGCGAGGTGAGACTTACGATGATTTCAAAGAGGCAATGGCCCAACGATTGATGGAAGCCCTCTTTCGCCTGGAGCCACAGCTAAGAGGGAAAGTGGACTACTACGAATTGTCTACACCCCTCACGACTAAGCACTTCGTCAATTATGAAAGAGGAGAGATCTATGGTCTTGATCACAGCCCTGATCGCTTCCAGCATAAATTTCTGCGGCCGGCCACTCCGATAAAGAACTTCTTCTTGACGGGACAGGATATTGTCACGGCCGGCGTAGGAGCGGCCCTGTTTTCCGGTCTGCTTACTGCTTCTGCAATTACCAAGAAGAACCTCGTAGAACGGCTCTTCCAGGAATAGAAAATCCCGGACAACACTGGGTTGCCCGGGATTTTGAAGCTCTTTTAGCAAGCGCTATGGCTTAGCCTTAGGGCCGCTGATCAAGTCAATCTGACTTTCGCGAATCAACTGATTCAGTTTTGGTATTTCCTGATTCATGATTCGGCGATAGTCAATCAGTTCCTCGTCGATGAGTTGTGAAATCTCCTCCTTAACACCGAGTAATTGCGCGGTTGGATGGAAATCACCAATGCCAGCTAGACTATTCAAGTGAGCCAGCTTGTTGGTCAATCTAATCGGGAAGTTAAGCGGATCCTGACGACTTCTATTCTTGGTCTGGTAAAGGCTTTCTTCTACTTCAGTTAGGGCTTCCGTTACCGTCTTCGCCTGTTCGCGTAGCGCAGCGTGCGCATCTCCTTCTGGAAGACGGCCAACGAAGTCATTGATCTGCTTGCGCACATCACGCAAGTCGATGATCGCCTGGTGAGCTTCACTCACTTTGTCTTGGACAGAGATCATAAAGTCGAACTGGGCGGCAAGGTCTTCTTGTGAAGCCTCCGAACGAGGATCACCTTTGATCTCAAACTGCTGGCTTTGTTCTTCTTCACCAACTTTTAGACGTACTTCATATTGACCAGGAATGGCCTTTGGGCCACCGACGCCAGCCCACCACATGATCATACCGTCAAAGCCTACACCGTCAGGGTAGCGCATATTCCAGTTGAAGGTATTACCACCTTTCTCAAACTCTAGCTTTTCGCCACGTTCTTTAGAGGTGCTTGAATACGTGCGAATGAGATCACCATTGGCCTCATAGAATGATAGTGCTACCTCAATACTATCAGCAGGTACTTCATTAATGTTGAAGTGGACGGTTACACCACCAGGGTGGTTAGTGCCTTGCGTTTTGCTTGGACGCCCTTGTGATCCTCCCATACGGTAAGGCGCCATTGGCTCGAAGAGATAATGGTCTGCGGAAGTCACTTCATCGCTGAGTTGGTGAAGCACCGTCAGATCATCAATCATCCAGAAGCTACGGCCTTGGGTAGCAGCAATCAGGTTATTGTTCTTAATGGCTAAATCTGTGATCGGTACGATTGGCAAATTCATTTGGAATGGCTGCCAATTGTCTCCATTGTCGAAACTGATGTACATTCCTGACTCCGTTCCAGCATAGAGAAGCCCTTTACGCTCAGGGTCAGCGCGTAGCACCCTGGTGAAGTGTAGCTTGTCAATTCCGTTGGTGATGGTCTTCCAACTAGCACCGTAATCACTACTGTAGTATAGATATGGGGTATAGTCGCCCAACTTGTAGCGGGTACCGGCAACGTACACACCACCTGGGTTGTGAGGGTCAACATCAACGCTATTGATCATCGTCCACTCTGGCATTCCTTTAGGCGTTACATTGCTCCAGTTCTTTCCGCCATCGCGAGTAACGTGCAGCAGACCATCGTCTGATCCAGCCCAGATTACTCCTTCTTCGTGCTTAGACTCAACGGCAGCGAAAACGGTACAGTAATACTCCACGCCTGTATTGTCCTGTGTGATAGGACCACCAGAGGATTCTAATTTTGATGGATCATTCCGAGTTAGGTCTGGACTGATGATTTCCCAACTGGTACCACCATCCTCACTTACGTGTAAATGATTAGAAGCGGTGTACAGTCGCTTAGGGTTATGAGGAGAGAAGAAGATCGGGAAGTTCCATTGGAAGCGGTACTTCATACCCTCTGCCCCATACCCCATCGGGTTATCTGGCCAAACGTTGATCGCCTGTTCTTGTTTGGTACGGTGATTGACGCGAGTCAGATAACCGCCATAGCTACCACCGTATACAATGTCGTTGTCTGTAGGATCAATGGCAATATGAGCACTTTCACCACCAGCAGTAGGTTCCCAATCCCGTTCGCCGATATAGCGACCATCTGAACGGTGTGACACGCGAACCGTACTATTGTCTTGCTGGGCTCCGTAAATGCGGTACGGGAAGTGGTTATCTGTAGTTACGCGATAAAACTGCGCCGTCGGCTGATTGTAGTAAGTACTCCAGTTTTCACCAGCATCAAAACTCACCTGTGCACCACCATCGTCGGCGATAGCCATGCGTTGGTTGTCTTCTGGTGCGATCCACAAATCATGGTGGTCACCGTGTGGTGCATTGAAAGCTTTGAAGGTTGCCCCTCCATCAGTACTCTTGTGATAGCGTACGTTCATTACGTAGCAGATATTCTCGTCTTGCGTATCTGCATAGATGCGAGAATAGTACCAAGCTCTTTGGCGAAGGGCACGGCTATCGTTGATTTTCTTCCAGTTCTCGCCACCGTCGTCAGAACGATACACGCCACCTTTGGCGTTTTCAATAATTGCCCATACTCGATTGCTATTCACTGGAGAAACGGCAACACCACTAATACCCCAGGTACCACCTGGCAGTCCCTTGTTCGAGGAAATGTTAGTCCAGGTATCACCACCATCGATACTCTTCCATAATCCAGAACCTTCGCCACCACTATCCAGGCTATATGGTGTACGGCGAACACGCCAGGTAGAAGCGTAAATGATTCTTGGGTTGTTAGGATCGAGTAACAGGTCTACCGCTCCAGCATCTTCGTTTACAAACAAGATCTTTTCCCAATTCTTGCCGCCATCATTAGAGCGGTAAACACCTCTTTCTTCGCTGCTCTTGAACAGATCGCCCAAAACGGCAACATACACCAAGTCCGGGTTGTCAGGATGAATGCGAATTCGAGGAATGTGGCGTGATTCTGGTAAGCCCATGTGTTGCCAGTTCTTACCGGCATCTACTGTCTTGTACATTCCGTAACCGTAGGATACATTGCCCCGAACGGTTACTTCACCACCGCCTACATAAATAACGTTTGGATCTGCTTCGCTGACTGCTACAGCTCCCACTGAGCCTCCGAAATGACCATCGGAGATATTAGCCCAGGTTTGGCCGCCATCTGTAGTGCGCCAGACACCGCCACCTGTAGCACCGAAGTAATACAGATTGGGTTTGCCAGGAACACCAGTTACAGCGGCAGATCGTCCACCCCTAAAGGGGCCAATGGAACGCCACTCTAGGCTACTGAAATGGGTTTCGTCAATAGTTTGGGCACTGGAAAATTGTGGTGTCAGCATCCCCAAACACAATACTGTTAGGAGAAAGGATAGTTGTTTCAGCATTTTCTCGTTTACTAGTTTTGAAAAGTCTTTTAAGCCTTGTGCTGGTCTGGAGGGGTTATATTGAACTTAGAACTTGTCATATAACTTCTGACACTGCGAGTAGTAGCCAGACATGTTCTGAATCTCTAAGTTAAGGAAGTAGAAGAGGCTTAGTTCATTTTTGCCACTGAAATGCGCCGGATTACCGGCATATTGCAACCAAATAAATGAAAGGGTTCTTATTCTATTCCACAACTATTCTTGCTTACTCACAGGTGTAGTCAGTTGAGGGTAGTATAGATCATACCTTTAAAAACATGAGTCATCCCGAACTTTGAGCCC
>ENA-UENT01000218-UENT01000218.1-marine-metagenome-genome-assembly--contig:-NODE-218-length-42059-cov-9.545448_pt1 | contig 42059 bp, 36 predicted proteins | sample MGYA00237879_ERZ529330 | MGnify/ENA primary metagenome ERZ529330 (study PRJEB26372, sample SAMN05368345) | marine metagenome | biome: cultured habitat; feature: ocean water; material: water; isolation... | reverse complement strand
GCGGGCCCGGAAGACGGCATCGCCCCCGGAGAGGGGCCCAACCCAATTCCTGTTGTGGTGGTTTTGTAGTCTCATTTCGCTCAAACTCTGTTTGTTAATCTTTAAATATAACGAAAACATTATGGCTTGACAATCCTGCAATGAAATAAAAGGTGCTTATTCAGGACTATAACCCACCGAACTGTCCATCCCCTCATCCGACAATTCCTTCATATAATATTGGCAACCTGCTCCAGAGCCCGTATCTTTGCGCTGCTACGCCTCAAAAGGCCGTAAAGAAATCAAAATCAAGAAATCATGTTGAAGAAACTATTATTTGCCGGCACCTTTGCTGCCCTCCTGTTTTCCTGTAATTCCGAAAGCACTCCGGCGGAAGAAGCGACCACTGAAACCACAGAGGCAGAAGCGCCTGCCGAGCCGCAAACTTTTGGCGAAGCTATCACTGCCGATGGCGCCATTTCTTATCAGGACCTGAGCAGCAAGATGGAAACTGAAGCTGCAGACTCTGTAGCCGTTAAGTTTACCGGTACAGTACAGGAAGTTTGTCAGGCCAAAGGTTGCTGGATGACCATCGCTTCTGACGATCCGGACGCAGAGCCCATCATGGTGCGCTTTAAGGACTACGGCTTTTTCATGCCCAAGGATATCGCTGGCCGTAAGGTCATCATGGACGGCTACGCCTTCGTGGAAGAAACACCGGTAGACGAGCTGCGCCACTACGCTGAGGACGCAGGCAAGTCACAGGAAGAAATCGAAGCCATCACCGAGCCCAAAAAGGAGACGAAGTTCCTGGCGAGCGGTGTACTGCTGCTGGAGGAATAGAAATTCATATTTCAGACAGAACGGAATCGCGATCGGGGCAACAACTGCTGCGGTCGCGATTTTTTTATTGCCCGCAAACCCAAAAAAAATCCCACCCTGCATAAGAATTGCCACTTCCGTTTCGTTAAAAGACCCCTGAAAAGGACCTTCCCCGGCTTCGTGCGCAAGCACTCCCCCTTGCGTAATCCGTGCGAAGTGGTTATTTTAGGAGCCGATCATCAAACGAACAGCAGGAAACCAACCGGTACCGGCATTAAAGCTAAACCATGAATTTTCACGCAGCGAAAGCTTTTATCCTCGACAAACTGGAATCCGAACTTAGCAATCAGCTCTATTACCATGGCATTCATCACACCCTTGATGTACTGTACACCGTGGAGGAGCTCTGCTATTACGAAAAGGTGACCCCCTACGAGGAGATGCTGCTGAAAACGGCCGCCCTGTTCCACGATTCCGGCTTTACCATCTCTGCACAGGAGCACGAGCGCCTCGGCTGCGGTATCGCCCGCGACCACCTGCCCCGCTACGGCTACAAACCACAGGAAATCGAGCGCATCTGCGGTATGATCATGGCGACCAAAATTCCGCAGACCCCCAAAAACAAGCTGGAGCAAATCATGTGCGACGCCGACCTCGACTACCTCGGGCGTGATGATTTCTACGATATCGGGCGTACCCTTTTTGAGGAGCTCAAAGCCTCCAATGTACTCACCTCCGAGGAGGCCTGGAACCGCATTCAGGTCAGTTTTCTGGAACAGCACAGCTTTTTTACCCGCACCAACCGAAAGCGGCGCGCCCCAAAAAAGCAGCGCTACCTGTCTGAATTAAAGGAACTTGTAGCCGAATACGAAAAAAATTAGTGCGCAAAGCAGCGCATCGGGCTGCCCGGCCGTTTACGTTATAGTTTGATGATATAGGCGTAAATTTTGTAAGCAGCCCCTGGCTACACTCACTAGTTTTAATTGTAGGGGCTGCCTACTTTTCTCTCCCGCTCTTTTCCCTGTTTAAACTTTCCTATTTTTGTCTAGTCAAAAGGTGACACAAAAACACCTTACTGCTATGACTATGCCCCGGATGGTAACCCTCACTGCTGCTTTCGCTTTATTGTTGGCCCTCACGGCTTTTGGCCCCGATTTTGACCCTGTCGGTAATGATTGCCTGACCCTGCCGGAAGAAGCGCCGTTCAATTATGCCAACCTGCCTTTGCCGCTTTTCTTCAATGCGCCCCCCATTCAGGGTGCTGATAATACACCGGCTGATAACCCCGTCACCGATGAAGGGGCAACCCTGGGGCGGGTCCTCTTTTACGATACCCGCCTGTCGGTCAACCAAACGGTAGCCTGCGCCTCCTGCCACAAACAGGAACTCGCATTCTCGGATGATGCCACGCTGAGCGAAGGTTTCGATGGGGAACATACCGCCCGGCACTCCATGGGGCTGAGCATGGCTAAGTATTATCCTAACGGGCATTTCTTTTGGGATGAGCGGTCCGGCACCCTGGAAGAACAGGCGCTGTTGCCGATTCAGGACCCCGTGGAAATGGGACTTACGCTGGACGAACTTATTTACCGTCTGGAAACCACGGAGTTCTATCCGTCCCTTTTTGAAAGTGCCTATGGCGATGCTGCAATCACAGAAGATCGCATTGCCCGGGCGCTCGCCCAGTTCATCCGCTCTATGGTCAGCTATCAGTCCAAATGGGATCAGGGGCGGCAGCAGGCCCCTCCGGGCCCGCCGAATCAGGGCCCGCTGCCCAACTTTACGGATCAGGAGAACCTCGGCAAAGCCGTCTTTTTTGATCCGGAATTAGGGAATTGCGCCGTTTGCCACGGAACAGATGCTTTCATTGCGTCCGAAGCGCGCAATAACGGACTGGACACCGATCCCTCTATCGACCCGGGCCTGGGAGGTGTAACGGGTATCCCGCAGGAAATCGGGCTTTTCAAGGTGCCTTCCCTCCGCAATATCGGGCTGACAGCCCCCTACATGCACGATGGCCGCTTCGAAACGCTGGAAGAAGTGGTGGACCACTACAACAGCAACGTGCAGCCTCATCCTAATTTGTCTCATCAGCTCCGTATCGGGCCCAGCGGGCCACCCCGTCGCCTCGACCTGACGGAGGAAGAACAGGAGGCCCTCGTCGCCTTTCTCCACACCCTGACCGATGAAGCCTTTATTGCGGATGAGCGCTGGTCAGACCCCTTCTGCGGTACGCCTTCCTCTACGCTGCAGCCATTGCCACAACAGGGATGGACGGTTTTTCCTAACCCTGCCAGCTCTGCCTTTACCGTGCGCCTGGACAACTGGTCAGGGCATCCGGCTCAGCTCCGGTTAATGAACAGCAACGGGCAGCAACTCCGCTCCTGGACGGTCTTCCAGCCGGTCCTGCAACTCCACCGCCAACAACTGGCGCCGGGCTTGTACTATCTGGTACTGCAGGGGCAAAACGGGGCATCCACTCAGCCCATTGTCTTCGAATAATCAGCCAGGATCGAACAAAGCCGGGCAAAAGACGAGTTGTATCTGTAGTACCCTATTTTGGATAACCTCTAAAAAGCCTGTCTATGTTTGACCAACTTTTAGCAACCTCTTATGCCTGGCTACTCCCCTTGATACAGCTTGTACTGGCAGGGCTTGCGGGCTTCCTGCTCTTTTGGGGCATTTTTAAAGGGATCCACTGGTACGGAGAGCGCCGGGACAGCCTGCCTTTTCAATCCTTTAACCGGAATCTCCGCCGCCCTGCCCGTTTTCTGGGCGTGGTGGTTGGGCTGAATATAGCCATAGCCTTTATTGAAGTAAGTGAACGGGTAGCAGGCAATCTCAGCATTTTATTTGAAAGCCTCATTTATGTATTCGGTGGCTGGGCATTGATCGAACTGACCGATGTGGTGAGCGATTTGGTCCGCGACCGCTACCGCCTCACCAAGGAGAATAACCTGACGGAGCGCAAAATCATCACACAGTTTCAGTACATCAAGCGGGTGGTTTCTGTGGTGGTATTCATTGTAGCGGTAGCCTTCATTCTGTTGCAATTTGATAAGGTACGGGAATTGGGTACCGGCCTGCTGACCTCAGCCGGCGTAGCGGGTATCATCATTGGTCTGGCCGCCCAAAAGTCGATCGCGAACCTACTGGCGGGCTTTCAGCTGGCCTTTACACAGCCTATCCGGATTGATGATGTTGTGATCGTAGAGAACGAGTGGGGCCGGGTGGAGGAGATTACGCTTACCTACGTGGTCGTCCGCATTTGGGATGAGCGCCGTCTTGTCGTCCCCCTGAACTACTTTAACGAAAAGCCTTTCCAAAACTGGACGCGCAGCTCTTCACAGCTCCTGGCCTATGTATTTTTATACACTGACTACCGGGTGCCGGTGGATGCCTTACGGCAAAAATTCACAGCGCTACTGAAGGATAATCCGCTCTGGGACCAACGCGTCAACGTGGTGCAGGTCACGAATGCCGACCGGCACACCATGGAAATACGGGCGCTCGCCAGTGCCCGCAATGCATCGGAAGCCTGGGACCTGCGCTGCCAGGTCCGCGAAGGGCTGATTACCTTCATACAAAAAGAGTACCCCGAAAGCCTGCCCCGGACACGGGTGGAATGGGCACCGTTCAAAGAAGGTACAAATGCACAGAACGGTGCACCGGAGTTCACTTCCCAGGGCGAGCCTTCCGGGGGGGAAGGCGGTACACCGGATTAATTCTTAAGCGATTTCGCTCTCGCCCTGGCCTGTTCCACAATCTGCTTTTGCTTGTTGACGGCTTCGGCTTTCATCTGAGCGTCCTTTTCCGCACTGCCTAGTCTTTTCTTTAGTTCAGCAAGCTCGGCTTCCATTTCCTTGATGTCTTCAGTGATGTCTTCTTCGGCATCACGGGCATCCTTGAGCGCCTTTTCCATGTCCTTGAGCTTGTCCTCTTCTGCTTCCAGGGCTTCCTCGGCGTATTCCTTCATCACGAAATTGCGGAAGCCTTCCAGCCAGTTGCGGGCACCCTCCATGCGGTCAGGGTGAGTAGCGGAGGACAGGTAAGCGCCGCCCAGGTCAAACCAGATGGTCACGATAGCGCCCGGTGCCGGCTTCTTGGATTTTACCGTGGAATAAATATCAATCGTATTGGCGCTGATGGCTTCGATCTCGGCATTATCGCCAAAGTATTCGCCGGCATCATTCTTCTTAGGCTTGCGGGCATCGAAGTCCTTTTGGTAGTCCACCCACAGGTCAGCGATGTCATCGGCTTCACCAATTTGAAAGTCCACCAGGAAACTGTTGTGTACGCCCTTGCTCATGGAGCGTTCGCCTTCTGCAAAGGGCTGCCCAAGGGCTATGCCAAAGCTGAAGGTCAGTAATGCGAGTACGAGCATGTTCTGTTTTAAGTGTAGCATAGTTTTTGTTTTTTTGACGGCTGAAACGGCGATCGTCACAATCCGTTGCTTTTGCTACTGCTTTAACGGACGGTCTGAGCAGGTGTTCAAAAAACAAAAGCCCGGTACAGAAAGGGCTGCACCGGGCTATGCTACTTCTTTTGTTGAAAAAATGCTACGGGTTAACCTCTGTCTCCAGCGTATGCAGGACCGAAGCCTGGAAGTATCCTAATGCTCCGCCTTCGATATTGGTCCGCACATTGGCGGGCTGCCCGCTAAACATGCCGCCATCGTTGTTGATATTGGAACTGAGATCGAGATAGTACCGGTACGCCTGCCGGGTAATGGGGTACATCTCCAGTTTTGCGTTGTCTGATGCGGCGTAGTAAAGCGGAGCCGGGAGTGCCTGAATATTGCCTCCCAGTATGGTATCGTCATACGCGAAAATCCAGCTGCCGTCATTCGTGAAAAGGGTGTCATTGCGGTAAAACTTGAACAGGTAAAAGTTTTGGGTCTCCTGTGGCTCCTTACCGTAGATGAGGACCTCGTAGAACCGGTCTTCTTCTTCCGGGTCGGCTTTTTCGGCAGGGTCTTCCCGTACGGAGAGGCTGTCCAGTGGCGGCACGTCCTGCATCACTTCCTCAGCAGTGTAGGTTTGTCCGTCCACTTCCACGTGAAGGGTGTAGGTCATGCCGGGTGTCCCCGCGAAAGGCTCCGCAGGCACATAGTAGCCGGGCGTACTTTCTGTATAGTCCATCGCATGGCCATACGCATCCGAAACGCTTACCGATGCTCCACTGACGGTGGGTACTTTTTCCTTTGCGCCAAAGGGAATGGTCCGGGTGAGCTGTACATACTGCCGGCCTGGCTGATTGGTAACCAGGGCCTCTATGATGAGCCTGGGCTCAGCCTGCTGAATGTCTAACTCGACGACTTCATCGCAGCTGCTTAGCGCAATAACAGACAGGAAAATAATGATGATATTTTTCATGGTGTGGGTCAATTCGGGTGGTTAAAAATTAAAGTTCCAGGTGAAGTAGGGCATTGCGCCAAAGAGGTAGACCATCCGGGCTTCCTTCTCGGTGCCATCGCCTATGATGTTGCCGTCATCATCCTGTTTGGTCTGGGTGTAGATCGTCCAGGGGTTCTTGCGGTTGTACGCATTGTACACCCCGAAGCTGAAGCTGTTGTTCCACCGCCGGCCTTCGTTTTTCTTAGGCTCGTAGGTGGCAGAAAGGTCGAGGCGGTGGAAGTCAGGCAGGCGGTAGCCGTTGCGCTCGGAGTAGTAGTTGGCCAGGTAGCCGTCAAACTCGTATTGCCCGACCGGCAGCGTAATAGGGCGGCCGGTAGCGTAGGTGAAGTTGGCCCCTACATTCCAGCGGTTGTTAATGTCGTAGTTCATGGCTACATTCAGGTTGTGGCGGCGGTCGTGATTGGCGGGAAAGGGTTGGTCGGCATTGAGGCCCGGTACGTCCATTTCGGCCTTAGACCAGGTGTAGCTGACGAAGCCCCGCAGGCTGCCTTTGTTCTTGCGCAGGAACAGCTCCAGCCCGTAGGCTTCAGATTCGCCCTGCCGGAATTCGGTCACGATGTGGGGGTTGAAAAACAGCTGGGCATTATCCACAAAGTCGGTCACATCAGTGGATTTCTTGTAGTAAGCCTCTGCTGAGAACTCGTAGGTATTGTCCTGCAAATTCCGGAAGTAGCCCACTGCCAGTTGGTCCGCCCGCTGCGGGTCGAGATAGGGTGAGCTCGGTGACCAGGTCGCAAAGGGAATGGGCACCGTCGAATTGGAAACCAGGTGCACGTACTGCACCATACGGTTGTACGAGAGCTTCAGGGACTGCCTGTCGTCGATCATAAAGCGGGCACCAAAGCGGGGTTCCGGATTCTGAAAGCTTTTGATAATGTCAAAGTTGCCATAGACCGTGGAGTCCACCACCTCGATATTGCCGTTATTGCCCGGCTCCGCATAGTCATAGACTGTGCCTTCGCCAATATTCTGGAAAAGGCTGTAGCGTACGCCATACTCCAGGCTCAGCCGGTCGCTCACCTGATGCTCTGCGCCTGCGTACAGGGCGTGGTCCAGGGCAAACTGCTTTTGCATCTCAGTCGTTTCGTAGATGCTGTCGTCTCCATTGGGCGTGATGGTGCCCGGTGTGAACCGCCGGTAAATGCCCTGATAGCCAAATTTGAGGGTAATGTCCGGATTGAGGAAAAAGGTCATATCCTGCTTCAGCGAAGCCTCCCGCTGATTGGCCACCCACTCAAAGCCCTGCACCTCGTCCTTGTCCTGCAGGGCGTAGTCAAAGTCGCTGTAGATCAGCGTCAGGTTGGAAAACAGACGCTCGCTGAACAGGTGGTTCCAGCGGAAAGAGGTCGTGGTATTCCCCCAGTCCATTTGGAAGGCATCATCAAACTGCCAGATATCGCGCCCGCTGTAGGCAGACAGGAAGAAGCGGTCTTTGTTGCTTGCTTTCCAGTTGACTTTGGCATTTAGGTCGTGGAAGATGACCGCTGTGCCGTCCAGTTGTTCGCTGTTGCGGGTGTACAGGTCGGCATAGGAGCGGCGGCCCGCCAGGATAAAGGAAGCTTTGTCTTTCACAATCGGCCCTTCAATGGTGCCTTTTGCCGCCAGAATGCCGATGCCGCCGGAGCCGGAAAATTGCTTGGCGTTGCCGTCCCGGGTGGTCACTTCCAGCAGGGAAGACAGCCGGCCTCCGTACTTGGAGGGGATACCACCCTTGTACAGCTCGGCATTCTTAATGATATCCGCATTGAAGACCGAGAACAGCCCAAAGAGATGGCTGACATCATAGACCGGGGCCTCGTCGAGTAGCACCAGGTTTTGATCTGCGCTGCCGCCCCGCACGAAGAAGGCCGAGGTCCCTTCGCCCGCGCTCGTTACGCCCGGCAGGGTTTGGATGGTTTTGATCACATCCGGCTCGCCCATGAGGGAAGGCATTTTCTTGATGTCCTCAATAGGCAGGGCGATGCGGCTCATGGCTACCTGCTTCACGGATTCGTTGGCGGCCTTGTCCGTCACCACCACTTCCTGCAGGACAGCGGAAGAGGGCGTGAGCTCCACATTCAGCTCTGTGTCTGCGCTCAGCGTGATGGCCCGGGTAAGCGGCTGAAAGCCCAGGTAGGTGAACGTGAGTTCGTACTGCCCGGCAGGCAGGGTGAGGGAGTAGAATCCGTAGAGATTGGTGGTGGCCCCGGCGCTGGTAGTAGGCTCAAGGACATTGGCATACAATAGTTCTTCTCCGCTGCTGCTGTCTTTGATGTACCCGCTGAGGGTGTACTGAGGTTCGTTTTGTGCCATCCCTGCCTGAATGATGAACAGGCAAAGCAGGCTGGCCAAAATGGCTCGCTTTTTCATGGTTTTGATTTTCGGATGATTTCTAAAGTGTGTCGGAATCGCTATACTGATGCTTGCGACCCCTACCTCCCCCCTGTCTTTTTTTGAGAATGCTGCCAACTTGACACCGTTCCCGACCAATAGATGGCCTTACCCGACGAATGAATGCCGGTTTTGCTCTACCTTTGCGGCAGCCAAAAAAAGTCACCATGTCTGTAGAGAAAGAATTGATGGCCCGCAGCGGCCAGGCCTGCGAGCTATGCGGGCAAAGCGAATCCCTTGAGGTGTATATGGTCCCGCCGGCCGATGCCCCGTCCGTAGCCGAAAGCATCCTGGTCTGTGGGGCTTGCCATACGCAACTTACTGATCCGGATAATCTCGACCCCAATCACTGGCGCTGCCTCAATGACAGCATGTGGAGCACCGTCCCGGCGGTACAGGTCGTAGCCTGGCGCATCCTCAACCGCCTGCGCGGAGAGGGCTGGCCCGCTGAGCTGCTCGATATGATGTACCTGGACGAGGATACCCTGGCCTGGGCGAAGGCCGGGCTGCCGGATGAAAATGCATTGGTCCACCTCGACAGCAACGGGCAGGTGCTCGAAGCCGGGGATACCGTGACGCTGATCAAAGACCTGAAGGTTAAAGGCGCCAATTTCACGGCCAAACGGGGCACCGCAGTGCGCCGCATATCACTGGTACATGATAATGCCGGTCAGATCGAAGGCAAAGTAGAAGGGCAGCAAATCGTCATTTTGACCGAGTATGTGAAGAAAAGAAGCTAATAAGACTTCCCCGGTAACGGGGTTCCTCTTTGTCCGGGAAACGACGACATACATCGAAAAAGTCCTAATGTTTTATTAAAGGTTTTGAACTTGGCAATACATGCACCCGTTGTGCAGTTTTGAAAAGCATATTGACTGACATCCAAAACCGAGCTATTCCTTATGGTAATACCCCCTACACTTGACAACTACTCTTTGGGCTTTACATCTATACGCTTAAAAAAGTGGTTTGCGACATCGGTCCGTGACAAAGCGTAGCTTGTCAGGACAGGAGCAGGTCACTTTCCAGCGTTTATGCCGACATCAAGTCGTTATATAATTTAACGTTTTATTTAAAAAGCTGCAACCGGCTTTAGCGTTTACCAAACAAAAAGCAATTGGACAAACTATCCGGAAAGTCTATGAAAAACGCATATTTAATTCTCGGGCTGATTCTTTTTTCTGGCCTTCAAGTGCTGCAGGCCCAGCCCCTGACCAAATCATCTGTAGAACAGAACCTCATCGCAGCCCGCAAGTCCTGGGCGAACCTGGACTACGTGAATGCGCTGGAATACTACGAGGATGCCTATGAGGACAGTGATGAGCGTGCACTGATTGATACGATTGCCATCCTGCAGTTCAAGGTGCGCGACTACCGCTCGGCAGAGCGTTGGTTCAGCCGTTTGCTGCGCCGTGACAAGGAAGAGGAATTCACTAAGTACCGCTATACCTACGGGCAGTTGCTGAAGATGAACGAAAAATATACAGAAGCAATTGAGGAATTTCAGCTGTTCCTCGCATCTAATCCCGGAGATAGCCTGGAAACTCTGGCAAAGAACGAAATCTCCGGCGCTGAGCTGGCCCTGGAGCTTCCCCAAAACCTTAAAGGCGTGACGGTGGAAAATGCGGGCCGTGACCTTAACGACAAGGTGTCTGAATACACGCCAACCCTAAGCAGCAATGGTAAGGAAATTTACTTCGCCACTTTTGATGCAGATGATGTCATCTACGTGGATGAGGAGAACATGGAAGAGACCTACGCCATGATTTACCGCTCTACCCTGGATGACACCGATTGGTCGAAGCCTCAGGAACTGGGTGGCGAAATCAACCGCCCCGGTTTCCACAACAGCAACGTACGCCTGTCCCCGGATGGCAGCACCATGTACTTCACCCGTGCCAAGCTGCAGGGCAACACCGTCTCCGAAAGTAAAATCTACTTTAGCAAAGGCGGAGGCGATTCCTGGTCAGGCGCACTGGAACTGAAGGGTGTGAACGGCGACTACATTGCCAAGCACCCCACACCGGGAGAACTGTATGGCAAGCGTGTCCTCTTCTTTGCTTCTGATATGGAAGGCGGCTACGGCGGCTTTGACCTGTACTACGCTACCCTCATTGGCGAAGGCGAATACAGCGCCCCGGTCAATATGGGGGATGTCATCAATACTCCTGGCGATGAGGAAACACCTTATTACCGGGAAGGCACGCTCTACTTTGCCTCCACCGGCCATCCTGGGCTGGGCGGGTTCGATCATTTCTACTCCACCTGGGATGGGGAAAAGTGGAGCCCGGTTTTGAATATGGGACGTGGCTACAACACAAGCGTTGACGACTACGGCTTCACGCTGGATGAGGAGGGCTACTTTGGGGTGCTTACCTCCAACCGTTCCGGGGGGCGTTCCGCTTATGGCCGTACCTGCTGTGACGATATCTACACGGTAAATATTGCCCGTATTGTGGTCGACCTGATGGTTGGCACATTTACGGCGGATAAAAAACCGCTGACAAGTAGCACCGTCTACCTGGTCCCCACGACAAACGATAAGATGGGCACCCCAAATGCTCAAAACTCCGGCGATAAAAGTAACGTCGTAGGTTTTGACCTGGCTTTGGAGACCCCCTATATGCTGATCGGCACCCACCCTGATTACTATCCGGATACGGTGACGCTGAATACGGTTGGCGTTAAAGAATCCACTTCACTGGAGCACCGCTTCTACCTGGAGCCTAAGCCTGTGCCTCCGCCGGAGCCTGAATTCGACACACTCGATATCAATGAGCCCATTGTTTTGGAGAACATTCTGTACGACTTTGATAGTGACCGGATTCGGGAGGAGGCGGAAAGCGACCTGCGCGCTGTTCTTGAAATCCTGAATGACTATCCGGAAATGGTCATTGAGCTGAGTTCTCATACAGACAGTCAGGGGGGCGACGATTACAACAAAGACCTTTCCCAGCGCCGTGCTGAATCTGCCCGCCGCTGGCTGGTCCGTGAAGGGATAGACCGCGACCGTATCGTGGCCAAAGGCTATGGCGAGAGCCAACCACAAACCGTTAACGCACGAGCCGCTGCCTTAGCAGATTTCCTGAACGAAGGGGATGTGCTGACTCCGGAGTTCATTGATGCTTTGGAAACCCAAGAGCAAAAGGAAAGAGCGTATGAATTAAACCGTCGTACCGAGTTTAAAATTCTGGAAGGCCCGACCTTCATTACAATTAAGCGGATACAGAAGAAAGAAACTACCAAGGAAGCACCGGACCGCGGCAGTTTGCCTGGCGGCAAGCCTGAGATGAAGTTTGTGAAGGAGTTTGTGGATTTCGGTCAGGTACGCAAAGGCGAGCAAAAAGAGTACACTTTTGTATTCTACAACGCTGGTGATGCGCCTTTTACTATTGATCTGATCTCTGCCTGCGACTGCACCAAAGTGGTCAATGACCTCACTGGTGAAACCTTTGAGCCTGGTGAGAAAGGCCGGCTCGAGATCATTTTTGATAGCTCGGAAAAAGACGAATCTGAAGTCATCGATATTGATATTTTCCTGGCGGAGTCTGATGAAAACGGCACTCCCCTCATGAAGACCGTTCAATATAAGTTTGAGCTGGTGAAATAAAAGTAACGCAACAAGCTTTTGCTTTAAGAGTGGCAGGTACCCGATGGTGTGGTGCCTGCCACTTTTATTTTACCTTTGTGGGATGATGCAAGACATAATGAAGGAAGCAGGCGTACTGAGCTGGGTAGACTGGGCAGCGACTATAACAGCCCTCTTCTATATCGTATTGGCCGCACGGGAGAAGGTTTGGTGCTGGTTTTGGGGCATCATCAGCTGTAGCTTGTGGGCGTATGCATCCTATGCTTTTTACGAGCTTTACCTGGATGCCATTTTGCAGGTATTCTACGTTGTTATGGGTTTTGTCGGGATTTACAACTGGCGTTACGGAGGCGAGGGGAGCACAAAGGCCCCCATTCTGCGCTTATCCTGGAAGGAGCATCTGCCATATCTGGCAGGCGGGACTCTGCTGTCGATTGCTTTTGGTTACTTCTTTGATCAGTATACCCCTGCCGCAGCGACATACTGGGACGCCTTTACCACGGTGTTTTCGATACTTGCCACTCTATTGCTCGTTCAGCGTTACCTCGACAATTGGGCATATTGGGTGGTGATCGACACCATATATATAGGATTGTATTTCAGCCGGGAAGCCTATTTGTTTAGTCTGCTGATGGTTGTTTATACGGCAATCGCTGTTGTAGCCTGGGCAAGCTGGCAAAAATCCTGGGAGAAACAGCACAGCCATGAACAAATCGAAAACTCGATAAGTCTATAGGGCAAAAGATTTAGTGTTTTTGATCACACAGGAAGATATGTGGCTCTTGCTGGCAGAAAGACTGCTGCGAGTCAATTTGTAACCTGTTGATAATAAAGGGGATAGCTAATTTATTTAGAACAAATCTAAATAATTGCCTTAAATAAACTAAAGCAAATGTCAGCTTCTTCTTTATGGTAAAAGGTTCCTATATTTGCGGTGTTTTTGAAAAGCCTGTAAGTAATTTTAGGGTAGAAAAAACTACCTCATTAATGAATAAATAAGAATGAAACAAACAGTAAGCAAAGGCATTCTGCTCATTCTGGCGATGGGCGCCTACACAACTAGCTGGGCGCAGGCAGGGTCCGGAGGTAATGGATTTGGTTCCGTGCTGACCTATTCCCTGATCGCTATCGCTGTGCTGATTTTCTTCTTCCTCATCATTCAGGTGTCCAACAACTTGCTGGCTATTGAAGCCAAGCAGCTGGGCATTGACGAGGATAGCGGTGAAGTTGGTACTGGAAATGATGGTTTCCTTGGCCGCTTGTTTAAGCCTAAAAAGCCTGCCTTCCTGGACGAAGATACTCCGGTGACGTACCTGCGCCGTGGTCATGACATCGCGCTGGAAGGTGAAGCTGAGCTTAAGCTTGACGAATCTGTACAAGCGATGACTTTCGCTGTGCAGCCTACCAACTTCCTGGGTATCTCTCCAATTCCTAAAATGGTAGTGGAAGAAGGTGCAGAGGTTAAGGCAGGCGATCACTTGTTTTTCGATAAGAACCGCCCCGAAATGAAGTGGGTGGCACCGGTCAGCGGTGAGGTGATTGCTATTGAGCGTGGCGCCAAGCGTGCCATTACTGCAGTGACTATTCTTGCAGACAAGGAGCAGCAGTACCGGGAGCTGTCTGCTTTTGATCTGGACAACAGCAACCGTGATCAGCTGGTAGAGTATCTGCTGGATGCGGGTGCCTGGACGCTCTTCCGTCAGCGCCCGTTCAATGTGGTTGCGGATTACAACGAGGTGCCCCGGGATATTTACATCTCGACTTTTGATACGGCTCCGCTTGCGCCGAATCTCGACTTTATTGTTGAGGGGCAGGAAGCTGCTTTTCAGAAGGGCCTTGATGTATTGGCTAAGCTGACGAGCGGAAGTGTCTATCTCGGCCTGAATGCAGGCGGTGATACTGCTCCTGCCAAAGCTTTTACAGAAGCCAGAGGCGTGAAGCAACGCTGGTTCCATGGTAAGCACCCTGCCGGTAACGTAGGTGTGCAAATCCACCACACCAAGCCGATCAGCCTTAGTGCTAAGGTTTGGACGCTGGGTGTACAGGAGGTGCTCACGCTGGGCAAAATCTTCACTGAGCAACGTTACAACGCAGAACGCGTGGTGGCGCTGACTGGGGCAGAGCTTAAAAAGCCGCTTTACGTCAAGACTAAAGTGGGTGCCAAAATTGAAGACCTGCTGAAGGATAACCTGGCGAACGACCATGTGCGTTTTATCTCCGGTGATGTGCTTTCTGGTAAGCGCAAGGAACTCAACGGTTTCCTCGATTTCTATGATGACCAAATCACGGTCGTGGAAGAGGGAGACGACTACGCTCTCTTCGGTTGGTTGCTGCCGAGTTTCAATACGCCAAGTATTTCCACTACTTTCCCATCGGCACTGGTGCCGGATATGAAGTTCAAGGCGGAGACCAACACCCACGGTGAGCGCCGCGCCTTTGTAGTAACCGGTAATTACGAGAGTGTATTGCCAATGGACCTTTACCCTCAGGAGCTCATGAAGTCGATTCTCATCGGTGACTTTGAGAAGATGGAAGGTCTGGGGCTGCCTGAACTCGTGGAAGAGGATGTAGCGCTTTGTGAGTTTGTTTGTGTATCCAAGCAGCCGGTGCAGCAGATTCTGCGTCAGGGGCTGGACACTATGCGCGAGCAAGCCTAAGCATTAGTTAAACTTGAATTGAAAATCTCACGATAATAGAGATATGAAAAACGCATTATTAAAAGCACTTAAGCAAATCGAGCCGGACAAGGAAAAGTCTCCACTTTTACACACGGTTTATGACGGCTTCTTCACTTTTGCCTTTACGCCCAACTTTACAACAAAGGACGGGGTACACATCCGCGATGGTATGGACCTGAAGCGGCAGATGGTTCACGTTGTACTGGCATTGCAGGTGCTCTACCTGTTTGGCACGTACAATATCGGGCATCAGCACTTTGTGGCACTGGGTGAGTACACCGGCTTCCTGCAGGGCGTTCACCTCAAGCTGATCTACGGTTTGATCAAGATCATCCCGATCTTCGTAGTGACGCACGTAGTAGGCCTGGGCATTGAATTCTATTATGCCTACAAGAAAGGGCACGGTATTGAAGAGGGTTTCCTCGTCTCCGGTGCACTGATTCCGCTCATTATGCCACCGGATATTCCACTGTGGATCCTGGCAGTATCCGTAGCTTTTGCTGTGTGGATCGGTAAGGAAGCTTTCGGTGGTACGGGTATGAATATTCTCAACATAGCCCTGCTGGCGCGTGTATTTGTCTTTTTCGCTTACCCAACCTACATCTCAGGTGATGAGGTGTGGATTGCAGGTATCGAGAAGGCTGCCGAAGGCGGTTACTTCGGTCAGGCCTACGGTGCAGTGTATGGCTTTTTTGATAACATCTTCGCAAGCCTCGGGCTCGCCACCTTTGGTGCCGGAGGTTCAGCTGTAGTGGATGGCTACACGGGGGCAACGCCACTGGCTATTGCCTCTAAAGAAGGCTGGGACGCTGTAACACAGACCTATACGACTGGGCAAATGCTCTGGGGTACGATCCCGGGTTCTATTGGCGAAAGCTCTAAGCCGCTTATTATCGTGGGAGCGCTGTTCCTGATCATTACCAAAATTGCAGACTGGAAGATCATGGTTTCTATGGTTTTTGGCGCAGCGGTAATGGCGTTATTGCTCAACGCATGGGGTGCAACCGAATTTATGGAAGTCCCCTGGTACTATCAGTTCTACATGGGCAGCTTCCTGTTTGCTATGGCTTTTATGGCAACTGATCCGGTTACGGCTTCGTCTACAGCGACAGGCAAGTGGATTTACGGTTTTCTCATTGGTTTTGTGGGTATGATCGTACGTGTGCTCAACCCGGCTTACCCGGAAGGATGGATGCTGGCGATTCTGTTCATGAATGTCTTTGCACCACTGATTGACCACTATGTACTGCAGGCCAATATCAACCGCCGTGCAAAACGAATCAAAGCCACAATGAAGTCAGAAACACCAGATGCGCCGGCACCCGCAACAGCTCCGGCACAAGCCTAATGTTTCCATAAATCAAAAGAATAAGTACTCATGGAGTCAACAAAATATGTAGTCATATTCATCCTCATTCTTACCGCAGCTGTAGCAGTCAGCCTCACCGGTCTTCGGGAGGCAACCAAAGAGCAGTCTGCCACGAATGAAGATATTTTTAACAAGCGTGCTATCCTGACCGCCGTACAGGATTATCTCCCCAACGGACAAAAAGTAGCAGACCTGACTGATGAGCAGGTACTGGAGCTTTTTGCTCAGATGAATCAGCCGGTGGTAGACATGGAAGGCAACATCATCGAGGGCGTAAAAGCCGAAAGTATCGATATGGCTAAAGAACGTAAAAAGCCGGAAGCGGAACGCCGCCTGCCTGTTTACGTTTACGAGCAGGATGGGCAGAAGTTCTATATCCTTTCGGTTCGCGGCAATGGGCTGTGGGACGAAATCTGGGGAAGTGTTGCCCTGAAGAGCGACCTGAATACCATTGCAGGAGCTACCTTCGACCATAAGGGTGAAACGCCTGGCCTGGGTGCGGAAATTAAAGACAACCCTTCGTTTGCTAAGCAATTTGAGGGCAAGGAAATTTACGAATCAGATGGAGACTATGTTTCTATCAAAGTGCGTAAAGGTGGTGCACGTGACCCTAAGCACGAAGTAGATGGCATCTCCGGTGCTACGGTTACTGCGGATGGCGTGAGTGAAATGCTCTACCGTGGCCTGCAGTACTATCAGCCTTACATAGATAAGGTAAAGCAACAGAGCTTCCTGCTCAATTAACTAAAATCTAAACCGGTGGGCTGTTGCTCACCGCCTCACATAAAAACAAGAAAACAATGGCTGAGACTGCTGTAAAAGAGAAAGAGTCGGTATTTCAGTTTGGCAAAAAAGAGCGCAAGCTGCTCACCGACCCACTCAACGACAACAACCCAATCACCGTGCAGGTACTGGGCATTTGTTCTGCCCTGGCGGTAACCTCTCTGGTTTACCCTTCACTCGTGATGGCCATTGCGGTAATTTTCGTTACTGCTTTTTCCAGCTTGTTCACTTCCCTGCTGCGGAACTACATTCCCAAGTCGGTACGTATGATTGTTCAGCTGGTCATTATCGCCTCGCTGGTAACGGTGGTGGAACTGACCCTGAAGTACCTGAACTATCCGGTCTATAAGCAATTGTCTGTTTATATCGGTCTGATCATCACCAACTGTATCGTAATGGGCCGCCTGGAAGCTTTCTCCATGGCAAACAAGCCCTGGCGTTCTTTCCTCGATGGTGTGGGCAATGGCCTGGGCTACGGTGTGATTCTGGTGGCAGTAGGTGTGGTGCGTGAACTGTTCGGCAAAGGCAGCCTGTTTGCCGGTAGCCCGATTGAGCTGAAAATTATTGGCCCAACTGCTGATTACCTGGTGAATACGACAGACAGCATGCTGTTTGGCTGGTACGCCAACAACAACCTGATGGTACTGCCGGCTTCGGCTATGTTTATCATCGGCATCATGATCTGGATTCAGCGCAGCTATAATACCAAGCTCGTTGACGTATCCTAATAACCAAACGCAAATCCTCAACAAAGAGTAACAATGGAATTTCTAAATACTTTCATTAAAGCGGCTTTCATCGAGAACCTGGTCCTGGCTTACTTCCTGGGCATGTGTTCTTACCTGGCCGTGTCAAAGAGTGTGCAAACGGCGTTTGGTCTTGGACTGGCCGTGATTTTCGTACTGGGTATCACCATGCCGATCAACTGGCTGATCAGTGAGTACTTATTGAGTGAGTCCGGATTGCTGGGCGTTGACCTCACTTTCCTGCGGTTCATTCTCTTTATTGCTGTAATCGCCTCTATGGTGCAGTTAGTGGAGATGGTGGTGGAGAAGTATTCACCTTCTCTTTACAGTGCCCTGGGTATTTTTCTTCCGCTGATTACTGTAAACTGTGCCATCCTTGGTGGTTCGCTCTTTATGGTGTCCCGGGAGTACACCCTGTCAAATGCAGTTGCATTCGGTTTGGGCGGTGGCTTCGGCTGGTTCCTGGCGATCATCGCGATTGCTGCCATCCGTGAGAAAATCCGCTACTCCAATGTGCCGCCTGCGCTGCGCGGTCTGGGGATGGCTTTCATCCTGACCGGGCTGATGGGTATCGCTTTCATGAGCCTTATGGGGATTGACCCGGCGGCGTTCACCACCAATGGCTAAAACCCTTTGGCTGGACTGACGGTACTATGACAACAACTTTCAAAAGCTGTAGTTATCTTTAGGACTGTCAGGAGTTCAATTTAACAGATACAAAACCTAAGATAGAATGACCACGATCGTATTTGCTGTAGTTGTGTTCAGCCTTGTGATTCTGGCACTGTCTTTCATGTTGATCGCTGCGCGCAAGCGTCTTGTCCCCCAGGGTGACGTTAAGATCATCGTGAATGGCGATGAAGAGAATCCAATGCTGGTAAAGCCAGGATCGTCCCTGTTGGGCGCCCTGTCTGATAAAAGCATATTCCTGCCTTCCGCTTGCGGTGGAGGTGGCACTTGTGCCATGTGTGAATGCCACATAGACGAAGGTGGGGGAGATGTCCTGCCTACTGAACTTAACCACCTTACCCGCCGGGAAGTAGCTGAAAACAAGCGCCTTGCATGTCAGGTGAAGGTCCGTCAGGATATGCGTATCCGCATCCCTGAAGAAATCTTTGGTATTAAGAAGTGGGAATGTGAAGTGGTCTCTAACTACAACGTTGCTTCTTTTATTAAGGAGTTCGTTGTTCGCCTTCCTGAAGGAGAAACACTTGATTTCGAATCGGGTGGATACATTCAAATTGATGTCCCTAAGGTAGAGGTGGATTTCAAGAATTTTGATATCACCGCCCACCCAAGGATGACCGATAAAGCTCCGGATGAGTATCAGGAAGAGTGGGACAACTTCAAGATGTGGGACCTCAAAATGAAGAATGACGAGGAGCAATTCCGCGCCTATTCTATGGCTAACCACCCGGCAGAGGGTAACATCGTGATGTTGAATATCCGTATCGCGACTCCACCATGGGACCGCAAGAATAATACCTGGATGCAGGTTAACCCTGGCGTCTGTTCATCTTACGTTTTCAATCAAAAGCCCGGTGATAAAGTAGTGGTATCTGGTCCTTACGGCGAGTTCTTTATCAAGCCTACGAAAAAGGAGATGGTTTATATTGGTGGTGGTGCAGGGATGGCACCGCTGCGGTCGCACATCTTCCACCTGTTCCACACGCTAAAGACAAAAGACCGTAAAGTATCTTACTGGTACGGTGGCCGTTCCAAGCGCGAACTCTTCTACACGCAGGACTTCCGCGAAATTGAGCAGGAGTATGATAACTTCAGCTACCATATCGCCCTTTCTGATACTAAAGTGGCTAACGAGGTAGATAAGTGGAAAGTCAAAGAAGACATTAACGATAAATCAGGTGACGGCTACCTCGGCTTCATCCACCAGGTGCTATATGATAACTACCTGAAGGACCATCCGGAGCCGGAAGAAATTGAGTACTACCTTTGTGGCCCGCCACTCATGCTGCAGGCTGCAATGAAAATGCTTGATGACCTCGGCGTACCTGAGGAGAACATCGCATTTGACGACTTCGGAAGCTAAACCGAAGGCACCGCGATAAAAAATAAAGCCGCTTCCAAAGGGAGCGGCTTTTTTGCGTTAAGTGCCTGTTGTAAATTTAGGTAAAGAGGAATGACAGATGAAGATATTGCTGTAAGGGCAGGACTATTCCGCTACGCTCCATGTACTTCGTGCTCGAACCTGCACGGAGTGGTTTTGCCCGGAGGCTAATCCCATAATCTCCACCCCCGAGACGGGAGGGCGCGGCTGCCAGTTTCGCCACCTCACAGTATTTTTGAAAATTTGCAACGCTTTTGCTGCTTTCGATAATACAAATCTAAGGCAAGCTTTGTTTTATTGCAAATTTGATAAGAAAAAATAAAAATAAATAGAACAGAATCAAAATTAAGCGGGCTTTATTGGTAATATGCCAATAAAGCCCGCGATATGTGGTGGGTTTTTGAAAATTTCAAAAGAAGAGGACGAGCTTTGGTGTTTTATAAGGTAAAAGTGTCTTTTCGTTGCATAAAATGTAAAGCTGGACGGTTGTGGCTAGCCCACGGCTACGGATTGCATTAAAAAGGCACAGATCAAAGCTCCGTAAGTACCCAACGCATACCCCAGCACCGCCATTAGTACACCCACAGGGGCAAGAGCCGGGCTGAAGGCAGAAGCTACAATTGGCGCAGAAGCGGCACCGCCCACGTTCGCCTGACTGCCCACCGCTACGAAGAAGAAAGGAGCCCGGATGATTTTGGCCGTTATGAGCAGCGTCGATACGTGAATGAGCATCCAAACGATACCGATAGCAAAAAGCCCCAGGTTTTGAAGCACCTCGCCCAGGTTCATTTTCATACCTATAGTTGCTACCAGGATGTAGATGAACACACTACCCCAGCGTGAAGCCCCAACGCCTTCCAGTTTTCTGGCGCTAGAGAAGGATAAGCCCAGCCCGAGGGTAGTGGCAATAACAATCAGCCAGAAGAATCCTGACATGAGGGAGTTCATCCGGGCGGCTTCCAGCGCTGCTTTGAATTGGCTGACCCAGGGTACGATTACATCAGCGCCCCAGTGTGCCAGTGCGACTCCTCCGAAGCTTACTGCGAGCAACACAAAGGTCTCCGTAGTGGAAGGAATCTTTGCCACACTCGCCTGATAGTCAGAAACGCGCTGCTTGAGGTCGGTGATAGCGCTATTGTCTGCTTTGAGGCGGCGGTCCAGCTTATCCGAAATGCTGGCCCCGTAGAGCAGGAAGCCCATCCAGATATTGGCTACCACAACGTCCACCACAATCATGGAAGCAAAGAGGTTGTCTTTTACATCAAAAATCTCTTTCATGGCCGTTTGGTTGGCACCACCGCCGATCCAGCTACCTGCTACCGTAGACAATCCCCGCCAGAGCTCGTCGTTCGTGACCGGGATGAGGTCAGGGAAGACATTAACGATGAGCAGCAGTGCAATAGGGCCGCCGAGTATAATGCCAAAGGTAGCTGCTACAAACATGATAAGTGCCTTTGGGCCAAGGTTCAAAATGCCCTTGAAGTCAATACCCAGGCACAACAGCACCAGACTGGCTGGCAGCAGATAGCGGGAAGCTACAAAGTAAAGCTGTGATTTGACCACGAATTTTTTCAGGTCTTCCTTCGGGATATTTTGATCGGTAATAATCTGTTTGAGGGTGCTCCAGCTGGCATTTTCTGTGAGGTTGGGGGCAATACCGCTGTCACGGAAGTGCTCTGCCATAGCCCCAAGATCATACCACGAAGGAGCAATCAGCCCAAGTGGCCAGTGTAGCAAGGCTGGGAGGAAGTAACACAGCAAAAGCGGGGGCACGTAGGTATAGAATTTCTTCCAGCCTGGTTTTTCGCTGGCAGAAGTCACAAAAACCAGGGCCAGCACACTGATGAGCAGCCCGAGAATCACCGCATCGTTGGTAAAGAAAGGTTGTGTCATTTTTCGTTGGATGTTCGTTGGCCTAAATATACCAATTTCCATCTCCCTGCGTAAATCGTATCTTGCAGGCAAAAATCCGGTATGGAGGATCAGGACTTTATGAGCGTTGCTATAGAACTGGCAAAGGCAGGGGTGGAGCAAGGCCTGGGCGGCCCCTTTGGTGCGGTTGTGGTTAAAGATGGGGTCATCATCGGCAGGGGGCAAAACCGGGTGCTGGCTGATGCAGACCCTACTGCTCATGCTGAGGTGGTGGCGATCCGTGATGCCTGTGCACATCTGGGCAGTTTTCAGCTTGACGGCTGTACCCTGTACACTTCCTGTGAGCCCTGCCCCATGTGCCTGGGTGCCATCTATTGGGCGCGCCCTGCCCGTATGGTCTATGCCTGTACGCGGCACGATGCAAGCGCAGTAGGCTTTGATGACGGAATGATTTACGAAGAGCTTAACCGGCCCATGGAAGAGCGCCGTATTCCCACACAGCAGTGCATGCGCAATGAAAGCCTGGAAGCTATGGAGCTTTGGGCCCGCAAAACTGATAAAACCGAATACTAATGATGAACTTTACTGTAGATGGCAAACGGATAGCGCTCGTGCTGGGCGTAGTGATTGCCAATATCGTGCTCGATCAGGTTACCAAAAGCATGGCCCGGGAGCAACTCATGGGCGCCGGGCAGATTTCCTACCTGGGCGATTTCTTCCGCCTCTCCTTTGTAGAGAACCGGGGGGCTTTCCTTAGCCTCGGTGCTGATATGTCGGAGCAACTGCGGTATTGGGGACTGAAAGTCCTGCCGGTCCTGCTTCTGATCGGGCTGCTGGGGTATACACTGTTCTCCCCCAACCTGAGCAAGCTGCAAATCCTGGCCTTTGCCTTTATCCTGGGCGGTGGCATCAGTAATGTGTACGACCGGCTCCTTTACAATCAGGTCGTCGATTTTATGAATATGGGCTTCCCCAACCTGCGCACCGGCATTTTTAATTTTGCCGATGTCTCTATTATGGTGGGGCTGGGGCTGATGCTGCCGGAGTTGTTCCGGCGGCCTTCGGAAAAGTAGCGCATTTATCTGACTTCAGAATTGTCATAAAACCTGTTATTTGTGATTATTGAGCACCTTACGTTACATACGCACACTCCTGAGCTACAGTACCGTTTCTATTCAAAACTATTGGGCTTGCCAGGGAGGTACAACAAGCGGAACGGGCATGTTGAAATCAAAGTTGGCCTGACGGTGCTTCGTTTCGTGCCCGCTCCGGCGCCTCCCTATTATCATTTTGCGTTCAATATTCCTCCATTATTATACGATTCTGCATTAGAGTGGCTCCATAAACGCACAACGGTGCTGCCCAATGAAGACGGCCATGAACTAGTGGACTTTTCCAACTGGCATGCCTACGCCATGTACTTTTTTGATCCGGCAGGGAATATCGTTGAGTTCATCGCAAGGAGAGATTTGCCAAACGGAGATGCTACAACCTTCAGCCCTGATCTCATCCGGTCAGTGAGTGAGATCGGGCTTCCGGTGGATGATGTTGCGGCCGCTTCTGCGAAACTGGAAACCGGGGCTGGCATCCCCTTTTACTCCGGGGATAACAAAACTTTTAATGCGATGGGCAATCCGGAAGGGCTATTCATCATAGTAGACAGGAAAGAGAAAACCTGGTATCCTACCGGCAAACGAGCCCTGCGATTTCCCGTTAAGGGCACGTTCAGGCAAGAGGAAGAAGTCTTTACATTTCAGCTTTCTTCAGAAGGGTTAGACGTCCGCCCTGCTTCCGGCAAGCCCCAGTGATAGCGGACCGCTACGATGCGCAGGGCAATAATGAACAGGACCGTACTCATCACGCTGTAGTCGTAGGGCAGACCGGTCTGCCGGAGGATGAGGAAAAGCACTGCACCTGCCAGACAAGCCGTGGCGTAAATCTCACTTCTGAAAATCAGCGGCTCCACATTGCAAAGCGTATCACGAATGACGCCGCCGAATACCGCAGATACTGTGCCCATCATTACGGCAATGACCGGCGATATACCGAAATCAAGAGTTTTGGTGAGCCCCAAAATGGTAAACAAGCCAATCCCGATGGTGTCGAATAGAAACATCGTACGCCTAAGCTTGTAGATATACGGCTGGAAAAGATAACCAAAGGAAGCCCCGCAACCGATGGCGATAAGGTAGTTGAGGTCCTGCATCCATCCCACCGGCGTTGCCCCGATAAGCATATCCCGCACACTGCCGCCACCTACCGCGGTGATAAAAGCGATGACAAACCCGCCAAACAGGTCAAACCGCTTATTGGCTGCCGTCAGCATTCCGCTAATGGCAAAGACAAAAGTCCCCACGATATCCAGTGCGTAAATCAGGTCCATGCTTGATGCCTTTGCGGCAAATGTACAGCCATTTGATAAAAGTCATCATGTGGCTTTGATTATTATCATCGCAACTAAGGTGGGTGAAGTCTACATTTGGGGTAGTGAAAATACCTAACCATTATGATGTCCTTAAGCCAAGCCACAATGAGTACAAGCAAAAGCCAAAAAATAGAACCTTTCCAGATTCGGCAGGGGATGCTTGCCCTGGAGCTGGGAAGTACGGACAACAAAACCCTGGAGTACCTTGACTTTCTGACAGGTCAGGTGCCTACCGGGGCGATTTATTTCCTGCATGTGCTGCCTCGGTTTGATGTGCTGAATTCTATGCTGGGCCGCGAAGCGGAGGGCATGATCAGCAATTACGAGATCAACGATGAGGTAGTGACAAAGATGGACCGGGAGATTCGTGCCCGGATGAGCACGCACGAAGGCATGCATGTGGAATTCGATGTCAAGGAAGGCTCCCCATTAGAGCAACTGCTGGAAGATGCCAAGGATGTGAACGCTGACTTGGTCATCATCGGGCAGAAGAGCGGAGTGAGCCGGCACGGGATTTTGGCCAAGAACCTGGCCCGCCGCGCACCTGGCAACACCCTGATCGTACCCGATCGTTCCAAGGTACAGCTCAAGCGTATCCTGGTACCGATTGACTTCTCGCCGCATTCCATCAACGCTATGCGCAATGCGCTGGCCCTGAACGAAAGCCTGGAAACACCCGCTGAAATTGTTGCGGTCAACATCTACGAGATGCCCAACCTCAGCGTATACAAAATTCAGCGCACCCGGGCACAGTTCGAAAAAATGCTGCGGAAAGACCACGAAGAAGCCTTCGAAGCTTTTCTGAACACGCATTTCCCGGACCAAAAAGAGCAAATCCGCATCGAACTCATCATGCAGGAAGCACCGGGCATCGCCCAGTACCTGATGGAGTTTGCTACAGCAGAGGAGGCGGATATGATCGTCATGGGCGCCAAAGGGCACTCCAAAGTCGAATTACTCCTGCTCGGTAGCGTCACAGAAAAGCTGCTGGCTATTAATGAGTACATCCCGACCCTTGTGGTCAAGTAAGAGACCATACCATACCCTAACCAGGTATTAAGAATCTATTTAGTGAGGTTAGTTTTTCGGGAGGCCGCCAAAATCAGATTTTGGCGGCCCTTTCCCTCAGCCTCAGCCAAATTCAACCAAATCAGGCGCAGCCCGGCTGTGCAGCAAAAGTCAATGCCATGATCATTTCTGATAGCAAAACCATACGTGATATTCAGGCCGAATTCCACCGGACTTTCCCGGGGTTGAAAATTGAATTTTACAAACAGGCGCACGAGTCTGGTCAGGGCTCGCCGGTCAAAGAGCGGATTGATGCGGACCTGAAGCTTAAGTTTGTGCGGGAGGTACATAATAAAGAGGATTTCGAAATCGACCCATCTATGACCGTGGCTTCCTTCGAGCAGCTTATGGCGGACCGTTTCGGGCTCAACGTACAGGTCTTCCGTAAATCCGGTAATCTGTGGATGCAAACTACCTCTACAGACCACTGGGCACTGCGCGAGCAAAACCGTAAAGGTGCCTCCTCTGAAAGTCACTACAACGAAAAGCACAACGTATGATCACATCAACGGTCGCAGTAAGCGATATTATGACCAGAAATGTTCTTTTTGCGAAGCCCGGGCAGGCCTTTGCCGAAATAGCCCGCCTTTTTGCAGAAATGGACATCCACCACCTGCCTGTCACCGATGAGGATGGCAAGCTGATTGGTATCATCAGCGCTAATGATGTGATGCGTGGTTTTAGCCGCCGGCTTTTTAACAGCCCCGACGGCTCGATTCCCCTTGATCAATCTCTGACCGTTGCTGACCTGATGACGAGCAACCCGGTCTATTTAACGCCGGCCAATTCCATTCAAAAAGCCGCAGAATTATTTGCGCGCCACCGCATTCAGTGCCTCCCGGTAGTGGAAGGCACCAAGGTGGTAGGCATTATCACGACGCGCGACCTGGTGAAACATTTCGCCGGTATCTAAGATTAAATTGGCTTTTGCGACTAGGATGAGGGGCGGCTGCCATTGATTGGTGGCTGCCCTTTTCTATCGGGTATATTCCCAACATAGTCTTAGCCCTCCAGCCTTTCCTAACCTAATACCAAATCCCTGGCATTGGCCAGTGCTTTGTCCAAACCATTGGCATCTTTACCGCCCGCAGAAGCAAAGAACGGCTGTCCGCCTCCGCCACCTTTGATAGCTTTGGCCAGCTCCCGGATCATATTCCCGGCATGCAGGCCGTGGCTTTCCGTCAATGATTTGCTAATGACGATGGTGAGCTGTGGCTTGCCGTTGGCTACTGCTCCAAAGATAATGAAGGCATTGCCCAGCTCTTCCTCCAGTTGGTAGGCGAGGGTTTTTATCGCATTGGCATCATCGAGTGGCAGTTTGGCGCTGAGGAAGTTGACCTCGCCAATGGTTTCCACCTTTTCCTTCAGCCCGCCTTTGAGGGCATTGGCTTGTTCGGTGCGCAGGCGCTCCACCTCTTTTTTTAGGGCTTTGTTTTCATCCTGAAGGGCGGCCACACTTTTGGCGACATCCTTTGGGCTTTTCAGCAGTTGGCGCACGTCCTGCAGGGCGTCCAGTTCCTTTTGGATGTAGGTCGCCGCGTGGTCGGCTGTAACCGCTTCGATACGGCGTACCCCGGCAGCAACGGCGCTTTCAGACAATATTTTGAAGAGGCCGATCTCACCAGTGGCAGCTACATGCGTACCTCCGCAAAGCTCGCGGGAAAAATCGCGGTCGAAGGTGATGATGCGGACGTTCTCTCCATACTTTTCACCGAATAGCATTAGCGCACCGGAGGCTTTGGCTTCTTCGATAGGCACTTCGCGTTCTTCTTCCAGCTGAATGTTGCGGCGTATTTGCGCATTGACGCGGTCTTCCACCTGCTGTACTTCCCCGGCTGTCATACTTTGGAAATGGGAAAAGTCGAAGCGCAGGCGTTTGTCGTCTACGTTCTGCCCTTTCTGCAGTGCATGCTCGCCCAGGATTTCGTGCAGGGCAGCGTGCATAAGGTGTACGGCGGAGTGGTTGCTCGCGGTAGCCTGCCGCCTGACCGTATTCACCTCGGCACGTACCGGCGCTTCTATATTTTCCGGGAAGGCTTTGACGATGTGAATGATCAGCTCGTTTTCCTTTTGGGTATCAATGACCGGCACCTTTTCTTCCCCGAAGAAGAGCAGGCCGGTATCCCCTGCCTGTCCGCCGCTCTCTGCGTAGAAAGGGGTGCGGTTCAGGACCACCTGGAATTGTTTCTTCTGCTTGATATCGACAGTTCGGTATTTGAGAACGTGAGCGCCCTCTACCATCAGGTGGTCATAACCTACAAACTCCACTTCTTCGCCATCGCGGACGATATGCCAGTCGCCTACTTTTTTGTGAGCATCAGCACGGGCGCGGGCTTTTTGGGCTGCGAGTGCGGCTTCGAAGCCTGCTTCATCCACTTTTAGGTCTCGCTCCTCAGCCATCAGGCGGGTAAGGTCGATGGGAAAACCGTAGGTATCGTAAAGGCTGAAGGCATCTTCTCCCTGAATGACGCCGTCTTTGGGTTCAATGCTTTCGAAGCGGCTAATGCCTTTTTCGAGGGTATTCAGGAAGGTCTTTTCTTCTGCTTCAATGATCTTGGCGATCTGCCCCTGCTGCGCTTTGAGTTCAGGGAAGAAATTGCCCATTTCGGCCACCATTACCGGCAGCAGCTGATGGATCATTGGGGCATTTACATCGAGGAAGGAATAGTAGTACCGTACCGCCCGGCGGAGGATACGCCGGATAACGTAGCCCGCCCCGGTATTACTTGGCAACTGCCCGTCGGCAATAGTGAAGGCCACAGCCCGCAGGTGATCGGCCACCACCCGCATCGCCATGTCTGATTTGGCGTCCGGGGTAAAGCTGCCACCGTATTTTTTGCCGGTCAGTTCTTCGATTTTGCGGATGATGGGTGTGAAGACATCTGTATCGTAGGTGACGGTCTTGCCCTGCAGCACCATGCAGAGGCGCTCAAAGCCCATGCCAGTATCGACATGAGAGGCTTTCAGTTTTTCCAGTGAGCCATCGGCCTTTCGGTTGAACTGAATGAAGACGTTGTTCCAGATTTCGATGACTTCCGGGTGGTCCATATTCACCAGGTCCCGGCCCGGTACTTCTGCCTTGCGGGCATCGCTGCGCAGATCGATGTGGATTTCGGAGCAGGGGCCACAGGGACCTGTATCGCCCATCTCCCAGAAGTTATCTTTTTTATTGCCGTAGAGGATGTGGTCCTCCGGCAGGTATTCCAGCCAGAAAGACTTGGCCTCTTCATCGGCAGGGAGCCCCTCTTCCTCGTCGCCCCCAAAGACGGTGGCGTAGAGGTTCTCTTTGGGGATGTTGTAGACCTCGGTTAGCAGTTCCCATGACCAGGCGATGGCTTCCTTTTTGAAATAATCGCCGAAGGACCAGTTGCCCAGCATTTCGAACATCGTGTGGTGGGTACCATCGCGGCCCACATCTTCGAGGTCGTTGTGCTTACCGGATACCCGCATGCACTTTTGCGTATCCGCAATACGCGGCACTTCGGGCGTTTGGTTGCCCAGGAAGTAATCTTTGAACTGATTCATCCCGGCATTAGTAAACATCAGGGTCGGGTCATCCTTGCTGACGATAGGAGCTGAAGGGACAATTTTATGCCCTTTCGATTCAAAAAAATCCAGAAAAGCCTGTCTGATCTCTTGTGCGGTCATGTATTTCTTGCTTTTGAAGGGGCGAAGATAGTAGTAAGTCTGCAGTTTTGGAAAGCTCCGAACGGCTATTTATTGCAGGAAAAGGAAATGTTAAATATTCTTAAATAATGATGATTTCCTAAGTTGTTTGCGCATATTTGTGAATCGGTAAAACCGAATCCTACCCATGAACAGGATGAACAATCCTCTGATTACCCAATTTGCTATATACACTCAACCCCATTTACCCTTCGAGACATGTATTTTGCATGGATTGAGTTTCATTATTTTGTAAACACATGGGTCAAGGTTTCGTTTTTTGATTACAAAAAGTGCAAAAGTAGTTCGCTACGTTTTGTAATGCCAAAAGTGGCAGTTACATTTGGCGCTGCCCGGTAAAAGCTGAACCGGGAACTGAGAACGAACACAAGCTACGTTAAGCCACTTTTGGAGGGAACACAAAGTGTGCTTGCGGGGGGAACCTAAATTTCAGTAACTATTTACTCAAAAAAGTGCCGGCATGGCATTGGATTTGACAACTGACTTTTGGTTTCATTTGGCTAAGACATAACACGCATGGGAAAAGAAAAATTTGTTTACAACACGCAGACGCTCCGATACGAAAAAGTAGAGGAGACGACGACGCAGAAAGTGTTGAGATGGCTAGGGTTTACTTGTGCAGTCGTTGTTGCTGCATTTTTCCTCAAAGTAGCAGCTGATAAATGGCTGCCTTCCCCACAGGAACGGGCGCTCCGGCAGGAGATCAAGTTCATGGAGGAAAATTACAAGGAACTGCAGGAAGAATTGGGACAGCTTCGTACTGTCCTCAATGGCGTACAGGAGCGCGATGCTTATGCGCACCGCATGGTCTTCGGAATGGACCCTATCGATGAGGGGGTTTGGGAAGGCGGCGTTGGCGGTCACGATAAGTACGAGAACCTTCGTCAGTTTTCTACAGGAGATCTTATGGCTGAAGTTTCTCAGGATGTGGACATGCTGAAGCGTCAGCTCGACCTTCAGTCCCGCTCCCTCGATACTATCCTTAATATGGCTAAAGAGAAGGAAAAAATGCTTGCCGCTATTCCTTCTATCAAGCCTGTCCGTTCTGATAAGCTGGCACGCAAGGTTGGCTTGCTTTCTGGTTTTGGACGGCGCATCCATCCGATCTACAAAATACCCAAGATGCACTATGGTATCGACTTTACAGCACCAAAAGGTACTCCAATTCAGGCTACCGGTGCAGGTAAAGTGATCAAAGCCGGACGGGGCACCGGATACGGCAACCGGGTGATCATTGACCACGGCTACGGATATCAAACCCTCTATGCGCACATGAAGCGCATTGATGTCAAGGAGGGCGATATGGTGGTACGCGGTGATCAGATCGGTCTGGTGGGCAATACAGGCGCATCTACAGCGCCTCACTGCCACTATGAAGTTACGGTGAATGGCGAAAAAGTCAACCCTATTCACTATTGTATGGATGGATTGACGCCTGAGGAGTATCAGGAGCTGGTCCGTGCGGCGGAAATGCCAAACCAATCATTTGATTAAACAATCAGGAAAATATACTTAATGGCACGATTATCATCTGGCCGCAAAAAAGGCTTCCGTTCAGGAGGTCTTTTTTGCTTTGCACCACATCAGATTATGACATTGCTCGCCTTTTTGATGCTGAACAGCTGTCAGGCAGAAGCGAATACGAATGCAGAAAGCAGGGCTACCCTGGCCAAGGTGGTCCAGGATACGGTACCGGCAGATACCGCACAGGCTGTGCAGGTACCCGTTGCTCCATCTACGTATACTTTTGTTGGGGTAGGGGATATGATGCTGGGGACCAATTACCCTTCCGCCTCCTATCTGCCTCCTCAGGGTGGTGCTACGATGCTGGCGCATGTGGAAGATTTGCTCAGGGATGCAGATGTCACTTTTGGCAATCTGGAAGGTACCATCCTGGACGAGGGCGGTACGGCCAAGCGCTGCAATAACCCGAAAGCCTGCTATGTGTTCCGCTCTCCGGAGAGCTACGCGGAGCACTTTCAAAAGGCGGGTTTCGACTTCCTCAGTATTGCCAATAACCACTCCGGCGACTTTGGGCCGACGGGGCGTAAGCGCACCAAGGCGGTATTAGATGAGGTGGGCATTGCCTATGCCGGCCTGGCAGGCTCAGACGAGTACGCCATCATTGAGCGGAACGGGTTGAAGGTGGGCATGGCTGCTTTTTCGCCCAACTCAGGCACAGTGAGTATTCACAATTACACCAAAGCCCGGGAAATCGTGGGTAAACTGGAAGCAGAATGCGATGTGGTCATCGTTTCCTTCCACGGGGGAGCAGAAGGGGCCAAGCATCAGCATGTGCCACGCGCCCGCGAGACCTACTACGGTGAGAACCGCGGTAACGTATACGAATTTGCCCACGCTATGGTGGATGCCGGTGCGGATATTATTTTCGGGCATGGGCCTCATGTAACCCGTGCGATGGAGCTGTACAATGACCGTCTGATTTGCTACAGCCTCGGTAACTTTTGCACCTATGGCCGCTTCAACCTTCGGGGAGAAGCCGGGATTGCCCCTCTGGTGCAAGTCGAGGTGGATGCGGAAGGGAAGTTTGTGGGCGGCAAAGTTACGCCGGTCTACCAAAGCTACAACCACGGCCCTAAAGTAGACGCCCAAAACCGGGCGATCAAGACCCTGCAGCGCCTCAACGCCGCAGACTTCCCCGAGTCGCCTCTGATTCTGGGTGAAGACGGCACGCTGAGCAAAAAACAATAATGCCCGGTATGGAAAACCTGCCCCTGTCTGATGGCAGCCGGCTGGCCTATGACTGGCAGCCCGATGGAGACGGTGCCCCGCTGGTCTTCCTCAACGGGATTCTGATGAACCTGCGGTCATGGAAGGGGCAATCGGGCCCGCTTTCCAAGATATATCCCTGCCTGTTGCATGACTTCCGGGGGCAATTGTACAGCAGTAAAGTGTTTCCGGAAGACTGGTCAATGGCAGGCCACCTTGCCGACTTAAAGGCTTTGCTGGATGCATTGGAGCTGGAGCGCTGCCATCTTATTGGAACGTCCTACGGAGGCGAGGTAGGGCTACTGTTTGCGAAAGCCTTTCCGGAGCGGGTGCAGTCCCTTTCTGTTATTGCATCCGTGCCCTGGTCTGATGCGCTGCTTAAGCGTCAGGTCCGGCTTTGGCGCGACCTGGCTGAGGTGGACCGCGGATTGCTCTACGATGCTGTGGCAACCTGTTCTTACAGTGGGGATTTTTTAGAACGTACCGGCACCTTCTTCGATAGCCGGAAGGCGGAATTTGGTAAGTTGCCGGACGACTTTTTTACCAGCTTTGTGCGCTTATGCGATGCTTTTCTGAGCTTTCACATGCCACCGGAGGCGCTTAGCGGGATTTCCTGCCCGACTTTACTCATCGGAGCCGGTAGCGATGTGCTCAAGACCCCGGCCTACAGCCGCATCATGGAAGCGCATATCCCCAACGCCACCTACACGGAAATTCCCGGGGCAGGGCATGCCGTTGTCATTGAGCAGCCGAAAACAGTGACCGGATATTTGAAGGCCTTCATCGAAAAGCATGCCTGATTCTGGGAGGGATTGCCTATTTTTATTGTGGGTTAAGCCTCCGGGCGAATATCTATCGTTCTCCGTGCTGGCTGTCAACGCTAGTAGGCGACCACTTTGTTGGGTGCCAGATCGTATCAAAATCGAATATTTTCGTATCAAATCGTATCAGGCATGTGAGGTAATCGTATCTTTTCAGAAAAAAGAAGGCCAGAGCTTAAAACAATTAAAATCTATTTATATTTCTGAAAATCCTGGATGTAAATCCGGGGAAATTGCAGATAAATTGAACATCCCCAACCCAACAGTAAAAAGAATTCTATCTGATTTAGTGTCAAAAGAGCTAATTGAAAAATATGGAAAAGGAGCTGGAACAAATTATTCAATAAAATAAAACAAATCCGGCACGTTACGTAGCCGGGGCCGTTAAGTGTATAACCACCTTGCCATGTCTCAACGATACTGCCCCAACTGTTACTACCCGCTACCGGAGCATGGGGAGTACTGTAGTCATTGCAGTCAGAAATACACCGATGGGAAGGTGACCTTTTGGCAATTGATCGGTGATTTCTTTGAATCCATACTAAATATCGATTCTAAAATCTTCAAGACCCTGGGAGCGCTTTTTATTCCCGGTAAGCTTACCGAAGCCTACTTCCGGGGGCAGCAGAAACGCTATGTGCCGCCCACCCGTTTGTTTTTTGTAATGGCGGTGATCCACTTTGCGGTGCTGGGCTACCTGGCGTTTGGGCAGCTGGAAGATCAGATGGACGATATGGCCAATGAGACGCGGTATGAGGCCTTTTACAGTGATTTCCGCACCGACCTGGATACTGTACGGGCAAACCTGGAAGCCCAATACGCTCAAGTGCCGCAGCTAAAGGAGGCTTTAGATACCCTGGAGGCTAAGCTGGAAGACCCTCGCAAAGACAGTTTTAATCTGGTATATTTTACCAATAGTAATAAATTCGGGACTTTCGAATCCGTTAATCTACCCGTTTCCAAGCAGGATTTGATTGAAGTGCCGCTGGATAGCCTGCCGGGCGCTTATGGTGTGGAAGGGTTTTGGCATCAATTGCAGGTTCGGCAAATTGCCAAGCTCAACCGGGAAGGCGGCGATTTTACCCGTTTTGCACTGGGTAAGCTGATCTGGATGGTGGCGCTGATGATGCCCGCGCTTGCCCTGATCCTGAAGCTGCTCTACATCCGGCGGGGGCACTACTATGTGGAGCACCTGGTCTTTAGTTTTCATTACCATGCTTTTGCCTTCCTTCTGGTATCGTTGTTATTGATGCTGGCCTATTGGTTTCCGGGCTATTTTGAGTCCGGTGAAGTAGCCATTCCACTGGGGATGCTGGGTATAATGCTATACTTGTACAAGGCCATGCGGCGGTTTTACCGGCAGGGCAGGATCAAGACCTTTACCAAGTTTTGTATTATCAATTTCGCTTATCTGACGTTATTTACTTTCTTCCTAATCCTTACTGCAGTGCTGACGACTTTGACGTTCTGAGCTTACCGTCGTACATTTACAGGCAAAGAATCCGTCTAGATATGCCTTACGATCAGTACGAGACCGTCATCGGTCTGGAAGTCCACGTACAACTGGATACCGCAAGCAAAGCTTTCTGCGGAGACGCCACCGCCTTTGGGGCGCCTGCGAATACGCACATCAGCCCTGTTTCCCTGGGGCATCCCGGCACCCTGCCCCGTCTGAATAAAAAGCAGGTGGAATACGCCATCAAACTTGGACTTGCGCTGGGCTCCAAGATCAATATGGTCAATGCCTTTGACCGCAAGAATTACTTTTATGCCGATTTGCCGAAAGGCTATCAGATCACTCAGGACCGCAAGCCCATTTGTATAGGCGGGCAATTGAAGATTGCGACGGAAGCCGGAGAGAAGGCCATCCGTATCCACCACATCCACATGGAGGAAGATGCCGGTAAGTCCATACACGAAACCGATGGGCCCTATTCTCAGATTGACCTCAACCGGGCCGGCGTGCCTTTGCTGGAAATCGTCTCGGAGCCTGATCTACGTTCCGCAGAAGAAGTGGACGCCTACATGACCGCGATGCGTCAGCTGGTGCGTTACCTGGGGGTATCGGATGGAAATATGGAGCAGGGCTCTCTGCGCTGTGATGTGAATGTCTCGGTGCGCCCAAATGGGCAGCAGGCGTTTGGAGAGCGCTGTGAGATTAAGAACCTCAACTCCATGCGCTATGCCCGCCGTGCCATCCAATACGAAGTGAAGCGGCAGGTCGACCTGATCGAAAGCGGAGGCGAAGTGCGGCAGGAAACCCTGAATTTTGATCCGGATACAGGGCGGACCTCCCCCCTGAGGGACAAGGAAAATGCGCACGACTATCGCTACTTCCCAGAGCCTGACCTGCCGCCTATTGTGGTGGATGCCGATGACCTGAGGCGCTATCATCAGGAGCTGCCTGCTTTGCCCTGGCAGCTGCGGGAACGCCTGTCTGAGAAGTACGGACTTCCGGCTTACGATGTCAACCTGCTCACGGAGGAACAACAGCCTGCCCTCTTTTTCCTGGAACTGGCGCAGCACACCGATTTGTACAAGGCCGCTGCCAATCTGACGATCAACAAGGTATTGCCTTACTGCAATGAAGCCGGTATTGAGCTGTCGGCTTTCCCACTCGGCGTTGATCAACTGGCCCGCCTGCTGGCACTGATAGAAGAAGGCAAGGTGTCGAATACCGCAGCCTATCAACAATTGTTTCCGGCGATGCTGGAATCTCCTGAAACAGCGCCCCTTGAGCTGGCCCAATCCCTCAACCTCCTCCAAAACTCTGACGCCAACGCCCTGGAAGGCATTATCGATCAGGTGATCGCCGGCAATCCGGACGAGGCAGCCCGTTATCGAAAAGGCAAAAAGGCATTGATTGGCTTCTTTATGGGAGAGGTGATGAAAGCCTCCCGCGGCAAGGCCGATCCCAAGATGACGAATCAGTTGCTGCGGGAAAAGCTGAGTAAGTAAAGCTTTTTTCTTACCTTGAAACGGTGACTTTGTTAAACGACTTCCATGAAAAAGCTGCCCATTTTTGATGATCCGGATAACCTGAAACGCTACTACACTATCGGTGAAGTGGCGGAGCTGTTTGAGGTGACGAAGTCATTGATCCGGTTTTGGGAAGGGGAGTTTGATTTTCTGAAGCCGCACAAGAACAGTAAAGGCGAGCGCCGTTTTACACCCCAAAACCTGGAGCAGTTGCAGCTGATCTATGAGCTGGTTAAGGAACGAGGCTTCACCATTGATGGCGCCCGGCAGGAAATCCGCCGCCACCTGAAGAGGGAGGAAGAAAAAGCAGAGATGATCAAGCGATTGAAACGAGTACGCAAAGGGCTGAAAGGCATACTGGAATCCCTGCCCAAGGCTTAAAACAGCAACCAACGAACAAAAAACATATGGCATCAACAACCACACCGGCAGCTAAGGGCCTTTCCAAACCCCGCCTAACCTTCTGGCAAATCTGGAACATGAGCTTCGGCTTCCTGGGCATCCAATTTGGATTTGCGCTTCAGAATGCGAACACCAGCCGGATTTTTGAAACGCTTGGGGCTGATGTAGAGCAGATTCCCATCCTCTGGATTGCGGCACCGCTTACCGGGCTTTTGGTACAGCCTATTGTAGGGTACTTCAGCGACCGTACCTGGCATCCGACCTTGGGGCGCCGCCGGCCTTACTTCCTCGTTGGTGCTATTCTGGCCTCCATTGCCTTATGCTTTATGCCCAATTCGCCAACCCTGTGGGCGGCAGCCGGTATGTTGTGGATCATGGACGCTTCCATCAACATCAGCATGGAGCCTTTCCGGGCGTTTGTGGGGGACAACCTGCCTTCAGAGCAGCGCACCACCGGTTTCGCGATGCAGAGCTTTTTCATCGGGACTGGTGCGGTCATTGCCTCCATGCTGCCCTGGGTGCTGACCAATTGGTTCGGAGTGAGCAATATTGCCGCTGAGGGTGAAATTGCCGATTCCGTAAAGTGGTCCTTCTACCTGGGCGCTATGGTCTTCCTGTTGGCCGTACTGTGGACGGTCTTCCGCTCCCATGAATACCCGCCGGAGCAGCTGAAACAGTTTGACGATACCGGAGAAGACGAAGTGCCTATCGAAGCGCTTTCGTCGGGCGAACTGCAGCAGCGGGGCGGTATGATGAACCGGGCGGGCGGCATTGCGGCGGGTCTGGGTATTATTTCGGTTATCGGTTTGGTACAGGCTGATTTGAACAAAGAGCTATATGTCCTGGCGGCCATGCTGGTAGCCGTGGGCTTGCTTTGGCTGGCTGCCGGTGGGATGATGCATAAGGGCAATTACCAGAACGGCTTCGTGACCATCATGAGTGACCTGCTGCGTATGCCCACCGCTATGAAACAATTGGCGGTCGTGCAGTTTTTCTCCTGGTTTGCCCTGTTCTCCATGTGGATTTACACCACCTCGGCTGTGACCCGCCACATTTACGGCGCTACCGATGCGACCTCCGCAGCCTACAACGAAGGCGCAGACTGGGTAAGTTTGCTGTTTGCCGTCTACAATGGTGTTGCTGCGGTAGTAGCCATTGGACTGCCCTGGCTTGCCAAACGCACCAGCCGGCGCTTCACGCATATGGTCTGCCTGGTGATTGGTGGGCTCAGTCTCATTTCCATCTACTTTCTGGGCAACCCGGACCTGCTCCTGCTGCCGATGATCGGTATTGGTATTGCCTGGGCCAGCATTTTGTCCATGCCCTATGCAATGCTGGCCGGTGCCCTGCCTGCCGACAAGATGGGCTACTACATGGGGGTTTTCAATTTCTTCATTGTCATTCCGCAGATTGTGGCGGCGACCATCCTCGGGTTTATCGTAGGCTTCTTCTTTGACGGGCTGGCGATTTATGCCCTGATTGTGGGTGGGGCGAGTATGATTTTGGCGGGGGTACTGTCGTTGCGGGTGGAGGATGAGGAATAATTTTTCCTAGCTTTGTATCACTTCCGGGGCTTTAGCAGTATAGGGGAGTAGACAATGATCATTGGCTACATCTATAAATGCTAAAATCGAAACCAATGCAAAGTTATAAACTGCTGCTGGGGCTCTTCCTTGCCCTGGCATTCTGGCAGTGTACCAAAGAGGATCAGATCCGCACAGAAACGGAAACCACCATCGTTGAAGGGGCTGATGAGGTCACCTTTTTAGTTCAGGTTACAGACGAAACCGAGGCGGCTTTGCCTGGCGCGACGCTCCTTCACAACCTTACCGGACAGACCTGGACTTCAGACAGCCGGGGGCTGGTGTTTTTGGAAAACCTGACCATACCATCCGGCGGGCTACCGGTGACGGTGGAAAGCCCCGGGAAAATGAAAATGGTTAAGCTGCTGTCCGGACTTGAGGGCAGTCAAACCAGCCTAAAGCTACAGCTCTATCCTTTTGATGCAGAGACCACCATTCAGACCGGCGCCACCGGCACCTTGGATGACGGAGGAGAACTTACCTTGCCTGCCCAACTCACCTACGATGATGGCACCGCCTACACCGGTGCGGTAAGGGTGCAAAGCCATTATTACAATCCGGCGGAACAAGGTTTTTTGGAAGCTGCCCCCGGCAACATGTCGGCCATAGGGGCAGACGGTAACATCTACACCCTGGAGTCGTACGGCATGTACGCCGTCGAGCTGTCCGACGCTTCTGGTAATGCGCTGCATATTCCGGATGGGGCTACCGCAAAGCTACGGTTTCCTCTGCCTGCCAATTACAGCTCCGTGCCTCAGGAAATACCGCTTTGGAGCATGGATGAAGCAAGTGGGAAGTGGATAGAGGAAGGCGTGGCTACACTGCAGGACGGCTTCGTGGAGGCGGAGGTGGCGCACTTCTCGTGGTGGAATATAGATGTGCCTTTGAATCCGGTGACGGTTTGTATGCGATTGGTAGACGCAACCGGCGCTGCCTTATCTGGGTTTCCCTACAAGATTTCTTCTTCAGACCAATCTATTGCTTATGCAGTTGGATGGACAGATGCCGATGGGGCTTTTTGTGCTCAGGTAGCTGCTACTTTTCCCTCTGCCATCAATATAGTTTGGAATGATGAGCTTATCCTGGTTGCTAACATTGATGCATTTTCAGAAGACACCGACCTGGGAGATATTTTGGTAGATATGGGAGGCTTCTACAGTCTGACTGGTAAAGCAGTGAGTTGCGATGCGGTGCCTTTATCTAATGTGCTCGCATCCTATGAACACAATGGTAACACTGATTATGTGGTAACGAACGGAGATGGAGTTTTCCAGATTTTTGTATCCGGTGAAGGTACAATGGAGGTGCAGTTGTCTTACTATCAGGGCGGGCTGCAAAGTACACCGGTAATGGTGGAAATCGCAGCAGGACAAAGTTCTTATAACCTTAACCAAATCCCCCTTTGCGATGATTTTGATGGGAGCACCGGCATTGATATCGTTTCTGATATTACAGAAAATACCACCTGGTCATCCGGGAATACCTACATTTTGCGCAAGCGGATTATTGTACGTGAAGGCGCTACCCTGACCATTGAGCCGGGCGTTGTCATCAAAGGGGGGGTAGGAACAGGTGTTGATGCTACTAGTCTGGTCGTTGCCCGGGGTGCAGGCATTATGGCAGAGGGTACGCCAGAGCTACCCATCGTTTTTACTTCCATCCTGGATGAGATTACACCTGAGGATATTGCGGCTGGTAACTTTGGTAGCCCGAACCTCAATCCGGAAGATGTGTCGCTCTGGGGCGGAGTTTTAGTACTCGGCCGGGCACCGATTTCTGCCAGTAATGATAATGGCCAAGATATTTCAGAGGTAGTTGTAGAGGGGCTTGCCGTTGGTGACCTTGCTCATCTTTATGGAGGCAACGACCCTATGGATAATTCTGGTATTCTGCGGTATGTCTCTATACGGCACGGTGGCGTAGACCTTGGCATGGGCAATGAGATCAATGGGCTTTCCCTTGGCGGGGTAGGTAGTGGTACGACCATCCAAAATATTGAAATTGTTGGCAACCAAGACGACGGAGTAGAATTGTTTGGCGGAACCGTTGATATCCAAAATCTGGTCGTCTGGAATGCCGATGATGATGCCTTTGACACGGATCAGGCCTGGGCTGGTACGCTCAATAATTTTGCTTTAATCACTCCCGGGAGCAGCGCTCTGGAACTCGATGGGCCAGAAGGCTCACTGATGGCGAAGCACACCCTTGAGAATGGGACGATTGTGATGAATGACGAGAATCGAACTGCCGATCTATTTCTGGTTGATCTCGATATAAATACCCAATGCGCCCTGAAAAACATCCATTACGTAGGCCCATTCGAAGCTTGGCAGACCGTCACCAACGCGGAAGTCAATCCGGAAACGACCTTTGAGAATGTCACCTTCGATATCGCCCCTGGTGATTTCAACACCCTGTTTGACCCTGAAGCGCCAATTCCTGCGGGGTGCAGCGTCGGCGGTAGCCCGCAGGCTGATGTATCGGTCTTCAACTGGACCTGGACGGCTCAGGCGGGCAAGCTGGACGGGCTCTAAAAAGCAGTATAACCTCTTCATTTGAGCCATCAATATACATACCCGACCGACCAATCTTTGGCAGATGCCTGCGCCCGCAATGATCAGCGGGCGCAGCGCCTGCTTTATGATGGGTATGTGGAGGTGCTGTATCACACGGCTTACCGCTACTGCTTCCGCCGGGAGCAGGTGGAGGATATTTTGCAAATCACCTTCACGAAGGCTTTTGCTGCCATCGATCGGTTCGATGCCAGTAAGGCAAGCCTGAAAACCTGGCTGCGCCGCATTTGCATCAACACCACTATGGACGTGCTCAAGCAGGAGGGCAAGTGGGAAACCCAATGGGACGATGAGATTGAAATCGCCGTGCCGCCGCTGCCCTTCGATCAGTTGAGTGTGGAGGAAATACTGAGGTTGATTAAAGAGCTGCCCAGGGAGCAGCGGGCCATTTTCAACCTCTACGAAATTGAAGGGTATACGCATGACGAAATAGCAGTGATGCTCGGCATTAACGTCAATTCCTGCCGGGTATATTTATCGAGGGCCAAAAAGGAACTGCGCCAGGCGATCCGGTGCAATGAGGGCGTTTAAAACAGTATAGGCATGAATAATTTACAAAACAGACTGGATCAGCAAGGCACACCGGATTTCGACCGGGAAGGCCTCTGGCAGCGCATCGAACGGCCCCGGAAGCGCCGGAGAATGCTCTGGTGGTGGCTCGGAGCGGGTAGCCTGCTACTGCTTTTATGGCTAGGCCTGGGCAAGGACAGCACGCCCCCTGCCTTATCCGGGTTTTACATTGGGAATCCTGAGCAGGAGCAGGGGCAAAGACCGCCGGCTGCTCAGGTTGAAAATCCGGAAGAGGGAGTTTTGCCTCAGGAAAAGTCTTCTGTCATGGGAGCTACCGCACTACAGGATTTGCAATCAAAAAAAGTCCAAAAAGTAGTACCCGAAAAAGCCAAAGCCATCGAAAAGCCTAAGGCCGATCGCAGGGTTGAGGTTGTAGCTATTCAACCTAAGCCGGGGGATAAGGAAAGAAAGGGATTACAAAGGACCCCTTCACCAATCAGGACAACCGAATCAAAAAGCGCTCCAGCCACATCCGGATCAAGTACAGCAACTAGTCCGGCAGTTCAACCGAAAAAACAAAAAGCCCTTAAGTTACTGCCCACGCTTCCTGTCGCACTTGTACAGGGCAGCTCCTCCCCATCCTTTCCATCCCAGTTTGCAGAGATAGAACAGGCTAAACCCCAGAAAAACACCTTTGTTCTTTCCGGAGGACTGGCGGCCCAGTTGCACATTAACCGTACGGATTGCGGTTGGGCAGGGGAGGAGCATGCCCTGCCCGGTTTCTATCTGAGAGGTCAATATCAGCGCGGATTGGGCAACGGGTTTTATGTCTTTGGTGCCGCACAGTACACGGCTCACCACAGCCGGTTAAGTGCCCGGCACACCATTTCCACTAAATCCCTGAATGCCCTCAATCAGGAGGTGCGCACTTCAGAAACGACGTTTTACGAGTTGTACAATCAGTACGAGCGGATAGAAGTTGGGGTTGGGTTGGGCAAAACCTGGAACATGAAAGCGCTTACCTTCGCCTTAGAGGCAAGTGGCGGCTATTCCCAGTGGCTGAACGTGGACGGCAACTATTTGAATCAGGAAGGTGTACTGCAAACCCTTGCCCCGGCGGGTGAAATACCGAGAAGCTGGTTGGGAAGAGTAGATGCAGCCTTACTGAAGCCCCTATCTGATCGCTGGACAGCTGGATTGTCGATGCATGCGCAAACGCCGGTTAAGGTATCCCCAAGTTCAATGAGCTGTACGCATCAGCTGTATCCATTAGGTTTTGGGGTGTTGGTAGGGCTTCGGTTATGAGATAGTTGGTGAAGCGCTTTAATTGCTCTCGTAAAATCAGTTCAGATGGTAGGGCATACGTATCTGCTTTAATGTCTAAGGGAGGCTTTTATTTCTGATGTAGATTTAATCAAGCATCTCCTCCGGCAAGAACAAGTAAATAACCGCATTCCGGTCCGCCTCATCCTTCACTGCTTTCACGCTGCTGCCCTTCGGGAGGAAGAAAAAGCCAGGCCACAGCTAGCGGCCTGGCTCCGAAAATAGATAAGTAATGCAAATCAAGAGCTAAATGTCAATTTAGCTG
>ENA-UENT01000216-UENT01000216.1-marine-metagenome-genome-assembly--contig:-NODE-216-length-42420-cov-4.808007_pt1 | contig 42420 bp, 30 predicted proteins | sample MGYA00237879_ERZ529330 | MGnify/ENA primary metagenome ERZ529330 (study PRJEB26372, sample SAMN05368345) | marine metagenome | biome: cultured habitat; feature: ocean water; material: water; isolation... | reverse complement strand
GGAAGCTTGGGCGTAAAACTTTAGACAACTTCATAATTAACCTTGCGCAGGTAGTATTAATCCACTTTCTGAATCAATTGCTGCGTCTGTACTTTCATGTCCACTTTCATGTTACCCGTTTGCTCACTACTCATGTTCATGAAGCCGTCCAGCTGCTGATCCAGTTCCATCCGATTTAACCAAGAGGTAGACTCATCTACGTAGATGAAGCCTTCTTGGGTGCCTTGCAGGTCAAAACTCATTCGGAAACCCATCATATCCATGCCTGCCGCATCTGGGTTCGAATCAATTTCGCTAGTAACCTGAATCTTGGCCTGACCATCTTTGACCTCCATTAGGGTATACTTACTGTCAATGATCAATTCCATGCCGGCAATGGCGATCTCATTCGTGATATCCCAGCTGTCACCGATTTTTACTTTGTCCTGCTGTGGATAGTAGTAGGTCATCGACTTCATGGCTTGGAGTAGGGCATTGTCGCCCATTTGCGCACGTACCGTTTCTTGTGCTTCTGCCGGTAAGTCAGCAAACATTTTATCCATGATCTCTGAAAGTCCTGGAGCATCTTCCAGTCCTCCTTTACTATTGTAGACTAACTCAAAGTCACTCTCTAACAAAGTGCCATAGATGTTGTCAAACTGAGGGTTGTTGGATCGAGAAGGATCTTTAGAGTCGTAGATCATTTCCTGGCCCATGGCAGACTGCTCGTATTGGATATCCTCATAGCTCATTTTGAAGCGTTCAAGGCCACCAGGCTCGCTTCCTATGTGGTCCATGCGATAGGTCATGTTGTTGATGGTGACGTTCTCTACGTCCATGCCCATGACCTTTGTTTCCGAAATAGAAGTGTTTTCGGTTTCGTATCGAAGACTCATGCCTTCCGGCACTTGAAAAGCAATCTGATACGTTTTTCCGCAGCTGCTTAGTAAACTGATGGTTACCAGCGCTGCAAATAGAGTTCTAATGTTCATTAATAAGCGCATTTATTGATTGTCATCCATTTCTTTCATCAGCGATTCCGTCTCCCGAAGTAGATCCTGAACTTCGTTACGGACCCGTTCTTGTTCTGCCGCATCATACGATTCAGGGGTTTCTGCTTCAATCTGTTCTTGGAGTTCTTGTTGCTTGTCTTGTAGCCTGCTGATTTGGTCCAGTGCTCCAGAATCGTTGAGGTCTTTAGCAGTACGGCTGAGCTTTCCTAGAAGCTCACCAAGTCCTTCTACCGACTTGCCAACCTTGTCTACGGCACCGTCGTACTTTCCGTCTTCAAACTTGGCTTTTTCATTCTTCAGCAAGGACCAGGCGTCTTTGCCCACGTCACGAACCTTTCCGAAGATTTCCTTCGATTGCTGTTTCTCTTCTACTGTTCCGAAAAAGTAGTTGTATACGAGGATTCCGGCGACAAGAATTAGTCCTAGTTTTAATAGGCTTCGAATCATTGTTTTAGCTATTTACTTTCGTCCAAAGATACATCATTCGTGGAGGCAAAGGCAAAAAAAAAGAGGCATCACCACAGGGGTGATGCCTCACTTAATCTACGTTTTGGAATCTGTTCTTATTCCATCTTGACAACTCGCTCCGTAAAGATTCGACCTTCAAGGTGGATTTGTAGCATATAAACACCGGCTGGATAGCCGCTTAAGTCAAATTGCATGCCTGGTTCTTTTACGCTAGTTAGGTGCTGTCCTGCAGCTGTGAAAAGATCCAAGCGGTTCGGTGCCATATTGTAGGCATTCTTGAAGTATATCACGTCAAGGGTAGGATTCGGGAAGATGCCGAAGGTTGAAACCAACTCATCACGATCCATTCCTTCTTTGGTGCTAGTTATCATCGCCTCACTTATTCCTGGACGCAGGATTAGTGGTTGCTCTTCGTGATCGATACCCATGATGTCGTTGACTACCAGAGTAGTCGGTACTTCGTGTACACCGGCAATGTCATCGATGATAATGCGTAGGTACATGATCGGTCCGAAACCGGATACGTTGTTATGGTCCGTGCGAGTTAATGCTACCTCAATACGACCATCAGGATAAATCCGGTGCAAGTGCGTGGTGTTGATTTCCGGCTCGCCAAACCAACTGGTTGGATAGATGACCTCCAGAGAGTTCATGTCGAAGATCTCCGGATCTAGCTCCAAAATAAACGCAAGACCGTAAATATCATTGATCATGATATCTGCAGAACCAGCGACAACTGGGATTTCTACATTAGTGCCAGCAGGAAGCTCATCCAGCTCGTCCAGGTCCATGAACACTGGAGGATCTAAGTCTGTGTATGGTAAAGCTTCGAATGGGGCAACAGGACCGTGCGTAAGTCCGTAGTTCTGGGCCAGTACTTCTTCGTCGGTAGCATCAACAATACCATCACCATTAGCATCAGCATGTTTGTGGTTCAGCCCGTCAGCAAATTCACCGCCCCAGTTCGGGCTCATGAAGCCGTTCCAGCTCGCTGCAGTATTCATACGTGCAGGACCAGAAAAGTTGTAGGTTAAACCAATGCTGAGTAAATCCACGTGGCTAGCTATGTTATCGCTATTCGTATCTCCTGGCCAAACATTATCATCCAAACTTAAGCAGACGTTGTCGTAGGCAGCATTCTGATCAGAGAACAAGATGATAGAGGCTATGTTCTCGCCACTAAACGTCATCATACCTACGTATCCGTCACCCGCCGGCGTAGCAGTTATTTGTAACTCGACGCCCGGAGCAATATCCACTGGGAAGTCATCAAGGTTGCCAACTATTACTGCCGGGTTATCATTGACAATTATTCCGAATTCACCACCCGGATAGTAAAAGTCAATATTAACTGTATTAAAGAGGCTATTGACATTTGCAAAGTCAAAGCCGATACCTGAGCTCTGCGTTACTGCAACCAATCCGCTACCGAAGTCAACGTTTGGAATACCATCCGTGACAAACAGATTACAAGTGTTGCAGCCAGGGAATTGCCCCGCTTCGTAGCTAATATCTACGCCGTTTTCATTGGCAATGACCGTTCCAGCAGGGTGCCCAAACAGCGGTCCGTATACACCTTCCGCACCTTCAAATTCTACGCAGTCATTATTGTCACAGTATACCGGCTCAATCGTGGTAGTTACACCACAACTGTTGTCCTGATCTGCCAATACGACAATATAGGAGGTAGCACCATCGCCACTTAGTGGTCCAATTTCTACAGGCAGGCTGTTGTAGGCTACGATCTCAGTTGCAATGATACTACCGCCAGCTGGAGCGTAGTTGATGACCAAAGAATCACCCAGGTTGCCGCCTTCAAATTCATTGACTACGAAGTAGTAATTACCATTGGGCTGGCATTCAGCTACCTCAAACTCGTTCAGGATGTTACCGAGGCTACAACAAGGAATTTCGAAGTCGATAGTTTCACCACAGGCCTCAGATAAGAAGTCTTCAACACGGATGGTATTTCCGTCAACGCTGTATGGTAGTTCAACCGTCAGTGGCAACTCAGCATAGTTGTAAGAACCGATTTCTTCATTGCCGACAAATAGACGGAAACCATCTGATGCTGGGTTCTCATGAATGAAATCAATGGTAAGTGCGTACACCTCATTGGCACAATCTACCTCATAGGTCAGGTCGCGAATATCACATGGCTGGCAATTAACAGGACCAACTTCTGTGAAGTTCGTACAACTTGGATCAAGAAGATCAATTACACCAAACTCGTAAACCGTCTCATTGTCGCCTTCGAACGGACCGAGGAAAATGGGTAGGTCAGCGTAGCTAAATACGCCATAGGTATTACCATTGCCCACCACGATGAATTGATCACCCAGGTTGGAGCCTTCCACATTCAACTCAACTCCGAATACTTCACCATCGCATTCAGTAACCTCAGCAAAAACTTCGGTGATATTGCACTCATCGCTACATAGGTAGTCCAATGCATAGTTGCCAAAACAAGATGGATCGGCAATGTCCAGTAGTAAGATGTCATGCTCCTCCTCACTACCGTCGAGTGGACCGAAGGTGTAGAAGGTTTCACCGTATTCATACGGGCCAAAGATCATACCGTCGCCGAAGATGTAGAACCCTAGAGGCCCTCCACCATTGTTAACGAAGGCGATGTCAACCATGAATTGGCCGTCTACGCACTCGTATGGTTCAGCAAAAACATCAGTGAAGGCACATTCGCCCTGTGGCTCACATTCGTGCACATAATCTCGCTCGTCAGCACATGCGTTGCTGGTAGCATCATATACTAAGATCAGACTCGTCTGAATATCACTGATGTTATAAGGACCAAGTTCAACTGGAAGCTGATCAAGTGTTACGGTAACGCTCTCACCCGTAGCCTCATTGAATACGACGAATGGGCCGTTGGTGTTAGCCTCGAAATCAACTATCAAGAAGTAATTGCCATTGGCATCACATTCGGTACCTTCTACCACCAAGTCAAATATCTCGCACTGGGGGACGCAGTCTTGCTCGATAACTTCAAGGTGAGAACAAAGATCCGTACTGGTCTCTGCTATAAGGACATCAACGACTGTCTCAGTAAATGGTCCGAAGGTAGCCTGGTGGAAGCCTTCCTGGAAGGTTTGGGTGTAACCACCAGCGTGTACGATAAACTGACCGTTGCCCCAACTTGTACCACCTTGGAATTGCACTTCAATAAAGTAGGTGCCGTTAGCATCGCATTCTGTGGCTACCACTTCAACTTGCTCGATAAAGCAGAAACAAGGAGTGTCAACCAAGAATTCTGCTGAACATCCAGTGACTGGATCGCTGAATAGTAATTCGTAGGTGAAAATATTCGCAGGTTGGTCTGTAAGTACCAGCTCGTATACTGCTTGTCCGTATGCGAAAGTATAGTCGACACCATCTACTTGCACCGAGAAAGTGCCACCCGCAGGACCTTCAGCAGTAAAAATGAAGATGGTATTACCATTATCATTACATACGGCTTCTACAATCGCGAATTGCTCATCGCAATTAGGTAGACAGAAGTCAGGAACCTCTACGTCGACCGCAAGCTCGCAATCAATACCTTGGGCTTCGATAAAGACCGTGAATACTGCTGTGTTGGTAATTGGAAGTACAATCTGCAATAGCTGGCCATTGTAGTCTACTTCTTGTACGAAGTTAGGTAGATGACTTGTCGTGATACGTAAGGGTTCTCCCTGGCCTATTCCTCCCATTTCGAAGAAAAGGAACAGTTCACCGTTAGAACAATCTACCGAAATCAACTCAGTTGCAAAGTCATCACAACCGTTGTAGCATGGGTTATCGATTTGTAGAACAAATTCGCAGTCTATGTCTGGGGCGATGAAGACAATTGGAAGACCAGGAGTATTCGGGAAATCTGTAATGCCTAGTTCATAAATATCCTCACCGTATTCAAAAGTGAATGTTTGATTGAATACCTCCACTGCAAATACTTCTCCAACAGGGCCATCGGCATTGAAATAGATGAATAGATCACCACCATCACACTCTGCTCCAAGGTAAGTGAAGCGCTCCTCACAAGGATCGTAGCAAGGATTCTGAATTGTCAGCGTTGTGAAACAGTTTGGATCCGTCTGACCAAATACAATCTCAATCGTCGGTGAGTTGGAGCTTTCGATTTCAAACTCGTACTCCTCATCGCCAAAGGTGAACTCGTATACTTCGTCGTTAACGATTGCGACGAATGGCTCTCCCTCCGGGCCAAAGGCCACAAAAGTGATGATTGTTCCCGGACCTGCACATAATGCCCCTGTCGTATCATACTCTCCGCAAGACGGGAAGCAATCTGCAGGAACTTCGATATCGATATCGCGCTCGCAATTAATACCCTGGGCTTCAACTAGTAAGGTGAAACCTGTGGAGTTTTGCACCAGTGGCACGGCAATCTGAAATGGATTTCCCGTGAAATCTAACTCCAATACGAAGTTTGGTGCGTTGTTCATAGTAAACCGGAGTGGTTCTCCAGTTGGTGTGCCGTTAATGTTTAGCGTTACGAGTAGCGAATCTTGGAAGAGGCATTCTACCTCTACCAATTCCAATTGGAATTGACCACAAGGGAAAATATCACAAGGGTTTTCCACTTCAATCAAGACACTGCAGCCTGCTACTTCATCATAGAAGACAAGATCTAGGATAAGTGCTCCAGGATTGTTGTCAAGCAGTAATTCATAAATGTCTTGACCGTACTCAAAGGTGAATATTTGGTCTAGGTACTCCACAAAGAAGACTTGTCCGACCGGGCCCTCAGCGGTAAAGTAAATACCAGCTTGCCCAGCATTACCGCAGGTTGTATCAACCACATCAAAACGGTCTTCACATGGATCCAGGCAAGTATTGTCGATTTCTATCGTAGTCGAACAATTAGTACCTGGCTGAGAGAACACCAGCGTGACACTTGGATTGTTGAAGAAGCCAGGCTCTATTACATACTGGTCTTGACCATAAGTGAATTCTGTAGTGTTACCATTGTTATCGGTAACGACAAATACTTCTCCTTCCGGGCCAAATGCTTGGAAGACTACAATCTGAATTGGTCCATCACACTCATAGCCCAAGATTTCGTACTCTCCGCAGAAAGGAGGGAGGCAATCAGATGGTACTGTGATGCTGACTTCTGTCTCACAGTTGATGCCTTGCGCTTCGATGAGCAGGTTGAATTCTGAAACATTGCTGCTTGGCAGAACAACTTGCAAGAACTGACCATTGTAGTTGAGCTCCTGTACGAAGTTAGGTAGATGGTTAGCGGTGATTCTCAGCGGTTCACCTTCCTCTATTCCTCCCATCTCAAAGGTGAGGACGAGTTCACCATTAGCACAATCAATGGCTACTAGCTCCGTAAAGAAATTATCACAACTATTGATGCACGGATTTTCAATTGTAAACACCTCTTCGCAACCTAGTCCAACATCGAAGATGACTAGGTCGTATACTACCGCTCCTGGGATTGGGTCAAAGACAAATTCATAGATTTCCTGGCCATATTCGAAAGTGAATACCTCATTGAATACTTGCAAGAAGAAGAGCTGTCCTGCTGGACCTTCGGCTGTGAAAAGTACTTCAATGGTGCCGTTGTTGCTACAGGATACCTCTAGGATGTCATAGATGCCATCACAGGTGTAGAAGCATGGATTATCCTGCTCAATCGTAGTTACGCAATTCGTCATCGGCTGGATGAAGACGAACTCGTAAGTAGGAGAGTCTATGTTATCCAGATTGATTTGGTAAGAGTTCTCGCCGTAGGCAAACTCATAGGTCTGATCATCAACCTGAACAAGGAATACTTCTCCTTCGGGGCCAGCTGCCACGAAGTTGATTGTAGTGACTCCACCTTCGCAGAAGATTCCCGTTATATCGTATTCTCCGCAAGTAGGGAAACAATCCGGCGGGATAGTGAAGGAAATGTCCGTTTCACACTCTAACTCTGGCGCAAAAATCAGGAAGTAACCGTCAAGGCTGTTAGGTACGTAGTCGACTAAGACAGGGTTAGCAGAGAAGACGAATTCATCAATGACATTGCCATTGTTTTCGTAGATAAGGATCACCTCACCTGGCTCCACACCACTTAGGTCTAAGGAAACCAAAATGCCGTTCGTGCCAATGCATTCTACGCCGTTCAAGGACGCACCAAAATTGGCGCAGGTGCTGGTGCAATCATTGGTAATGAAGTCCCAAGCGGTACAAGTACCATTTACGTCATCAACTACTACAGATACACTTTCACCAGGAACACCTACAATTGAGCCAACTGTTACTGGGAATTCATCGATAGAAAATGGTCCAAACACTTGGTCTTCATCGATCGTAACGGTGAATTGCTGCCATGGCGACGATGTTTCAATGTCTACAATCACACTGTAGACACCATTGGGATTACAATCTGTGGCTTCTAGAGCCGTAATAAAGACTGCATCGCACACCAGGCAATCATTAGGGGCAAAATCAAAGGCAGGGATTTCAGTAAAGCAACCAGTTAGTTCGTCAACTATGAAGTATCCGTTTGGATCGATAGGATCTGGGAAGCCAAAGGTGACACCGCTCCATGCATTATAGGTGGTAGTACCAATGATTTCTTCACTACTATTGTACAAGCTTACGGTCTGGCCTGTTGGTGGCGTACTCAGCATGACCAAAATTTCAGGACCATCCGGATCATCACACACTAAGTCGGTACCAGTAACTTCAAAGTCAGCACAAGCTTCTTCGCAGCTATTAACTACAACGGTAACATCTTCAGCACAACCATCGGTATCGTAGTCAGCTACTAGGAAATGAATCAGTGGGGTAGAGGGTTGAAGGACGATATCCGTTATTGGCAGATCCGCATAGCTGAAGTAGCCGTAGAGCGCATTGTCAATGAATAAGCCAAAGGTGTCCTGGCCATTTTGATTATGCGTAAAGTTGAGGTAGTATTGAAAAGGTTCGTTTGGATCCAAGCAGCTGTATTGTCCCACCTGTAGATCCGAAATGTTGCAAATAGGATTTGCTGTACAAACGTCATCTAGTAGAAATTCAATTCCACCAATAGTAAACTCCTCAATCAGACCGGAGATGCAGACATTGACTAATCCACCGGTGTTGGGCTCCATGGGAGTAACACTAATTTCAAAGCCGTCAAACATATCGGGTAGAGCAGGATCCAGTAGGCTTTCAAATAGAACTACTTCGCCATTCAAACCGAAGTTGATAGCGTGGCCACTGAGATAACCAGTGAAGCACAGCTCTTGTACTGGGATATGGTAGTCAAACGTAGCTGTGGAATAGTTGATGTAAAGACTAGGGGACTCTAATGTTGGCACCCAACCTTCAACTACTTGGATCTGATCAAATTCAATGTTCCCATTCGCTGTCATGTAAGTATCCATGATCAAGTTGGCGTCAGGGTACTGATAGATAATAGTGCCGGGCTCTACTCCAGTTTCGGTACTGAAGATCGTTCCAATTTCTGGTTCGTTAAATGTGATGCAGTTGCTTTCCTCGCAAGAAGGAAGAGAGACGCTTTGCGAATAACAGCAGTCAGGATTATCGTTAATGCAAACGGTAATGGTCACACCAGCTTGTGATGGATCAACATTTTCGATGTTCTCCAAGACAATTGGAAAGGCATCGATAGGGTAGAAGTCGTAGAGTTCATCACCAACATATACATCTACAAACTCGTTGTTGCCGTTTACGGCACCAAAATCCACTAAGACGTTCGTTGAGCCATTTGCCGTGCAGAAAGCTTCAATGTTTGGCTCGTCGAAAGAACAGGTGGTCGTTCCGCAGTTTTCTACAGCCAGTGTTTCTTCGTAACAGCAGTTGGGATCATCGTTTACGCAGACAGTGACGGTAACCGTTTCCTGCCCATTTGGGATAATGTTCTCTAGAACAATGGGAAGGTTGTTGATGGAAAAGAAGTCGATAAACTCATCTCCAATGTAAACATCAATAAAGTCAGAAATACCATTGATGCTACTGAAGTCTATACTAACTGAAGCTGCAGTATTGGATAGGCATAGGGTTGATAAATTGGGGTCATTGAAGGCACAAGTCGCCGGGTTGCAGTTTTCGACTGGGGTATCTGCCGAGTAGCAACATTCTGGATCGTCGTTAATGCATACCGTTACATTAGCTACTTCTTGTTGACCATTGGGGATTACATTTTCTAGTACTAGAGGGAAGGCATTAATGGCGTAGAAGCCCTGGAATTCATTGTCTAGGTAGACATCCACAAATTCGTTCGTGCCAATTACACTACTAAAATCGATGCTAATACTTGAGGCGGTGTTGCTTTGACAGAAGGAAAAAATATTGGGATCGTTAAACGCACAATTGGCATTGGTGCCAACACAAATATCATCTAAAAGCATTTCAATGCCACCAATGTCTAGTATCTCAATCGGCCCATAGATACAGATGTTGGCAGTGGAATTTGGTTCTGACCCTTCGTTTGTGACCACGATGTCATAATCAGGCCATTCTTCTTGAATGTTGGGGTCTAACCAGCTTTCAAATACGCCGACTTCACCATTAATGCCGAAGTTGATCTCAGCACCGCTGATGGTCGTTGTGAAACATACTACGGAGTAAGCTTCGGAAAAAGTGATGCGAGCATTTGCCCGATACAGAAATAGACCGGGAGCAGCACTTCCTTCCGGTGTGTTTTCTACGACACTGATTTGATTAAACCAAGTTTGGTTATCCTGGTCAGTAAAGTTTTCCATACTGATCCAACCAGCTTCATATTCATAAATAACCTGGCCAGGCTCTGTGTTGTCGGCATTGAAGACGGTACCGACATCTAGGGCGTCAAATGTAAGGCAGTCAGTCGGCTGGGCTACAGCAGTATAGCTCAGCAAGAAGAGAAAAAGGGAGAATAAGTTTTGCGGGATTCTGTTCATGTGGGCATCATTTTAGACTGGTGACATTACAAATGTGCTAGATATATATGCCGGTTTTAAGTATTTTGTAATCGTATTTTTGAGAAAAAAATCACCTAAGTTTAATTCAAGTAATTGATTTATAGGTTTTTGTGATTTAAAATTTTTGAATTAAATAATGTACGGGCATCATCTATTCGATCTATTTAAGACCTTCTCCCGTAAGGAGATGACTCGATTTCATGCTTTTTCGCTGTCTCCCTATCACCACAAGCATGAAGAAACGCGTGCGCTCATTGCCTATTTTAGTAATATCTATCCCACCTTCGATGGACGTAATTGTGAGCGTAATCATATCTGGCAGCACCTATTCCAGGACCGCCCATTCGACAATGCTAAACTTTCCGTACTCTTTACTTATGCCTGGCGATTAGCAGAAGAATTTCTTGTGCAAGAGCAATTACGAGAAAGCCCTCTTCCTCAGACGCTGCTCCTATCCGCGCTGCGAGAGAGAGGTCAAAAGCAACTTTTCGAACGGCAACTGAAGAAAAGTAAGAAATATTTACAGCAATTGGATTTGCGCGATGCACACTATTATCAGCAAGTGATCAGTATGGCTGGTGAAGCCATTGAGTTTTATGGCGTCTGGGAACCAAAGCGGGAAAACCAGAGCGTGCTGGAAAAGGAATCTGCCTTAGACCAATACTATGTTCTTGAAAAATTAAGGGATGCGGTGTCGCTGCAAGTGCGACGGCAGATATTGAAAGGTGATTACTCTGCTCGTCTACTGGAGCGGATTCTAGAAGAACTACGAACTGATCCCGAAGTATACGGTGATGCTCCGGCGATCAGGGTATACTTCAATTTGTATCAAATGATGGAGGCCCCATCGCTAGAAGTGTATCGTCGAACGTTGAATATCTTTCAGGGGAATGAACATCGCTTACAGCAGCAAGAGGTTACGCATATCTATATCTACCTGCAGAACTTCTGTATTGCGCAGATTAACCGAAACCAACAAGCCTTCCTCCGGGAGCTATTCGGCCTGTATCAGGCGCAGCTAGCACGGGAGTTGTTGCATGAAGATGGATATCTGGTAGAATGGCATTATAAGAATATCGTTACCACAGCCATTCGTTTGGGCGAACTGGATTGGGCTGATCACTTTATTGAGGCGCATCGTGGCGACCTCGCCCCTGAATCAGCAGAAAATGCGTACCGTTTTAATAAGGCTGCTTATTGGCATGCAGTAGGAGCGTATGGTAAAGTGCTAGAACTCTTAACTCAGGTAGAGTATCGCAACATCCGTTACAGCCTGGGAGCGAAAGCGCTCCTTCTCAGGACGTACTACGAGCTGGGTGAGTTTGAGGCCTTGCACGCCTTAGTAGAATCCTTCCGGCAGTACCTCCAGCGAAATAGATTGCTGGCTGATTTTCGTCGCGGTGGATATTACCACTTGTTTCGGCTTGGCCGGCGTTTGGCAAAACTGCGTGCCCAACTCCCTTATTTACCAAAGGAGCAGGGCAAGCAGCGCCTGGCCAAGGTCCGGACTGATCTAGAGGCGACGAGCCCCGTTTTCAACCGAATTTGGCTAGAAGAAAAAATGAATGAACTGGAAGCGCAACAATAGATGCTGTCAATCCTCTAGTACACTTCAATCTCTCGATCCCATCGGAAGGTTGTGCGGATGCCAAACTGATAGAGATTTCTGTTGAGGAGAACATCTCGTTTTACACCAGCTAACCACAAACGGAAGGTCGGAGCAATACTCATCACGAGTTGATCACCGAACTTGTGTTCCCAGCCCATGGCAGTTTGGAAGGAGTAGTTTACCCGTCGGAAATCTTCGTCATCGTCATTAATAACCTCTCGGTCACTGGTCTCGCCATTAAAGCGAGTGATGATGTTCTGATTGCTGAGGTTGTAACTAATGCCACTGCCCAAGGCAAAGAAGAAATCATCCTTATCACTTAAGGACTGATAGAACTGCACCGAAAATGGAACTTCGATAGATTGGGCTCGAAACTGATACTGTTGCTCGTTGAAGTTCGCTCGGTTGGGATCGCCGAAGGGAATCTCCACTCGTTTGCCACGGTAGCCAGTCTGACTGTAGTTTAGTCCTACCTGCATACCTGCCTTTCGGCCCCGGTAGCTAAGAAGGAGTCCAGTCGCATAGGAAGGCCGAGCCATCTCGTTGGCCTCAAGAGAGTCAGCCTGAGCCTGCATAGAGATGTCGAAGTTGACCAGTCGACGATGGGAGTAATTAGGAAGAAGGTTTAGACCAATACCGGAGTATTGTTGGGCCAAGAGGCTCAATGAGCCACTCACCCCGAGTAGGATAATTAGAACAAAGCGCGTCATATTTTTTGGGGTTTTAATATCAATGCTATTCATAAGACTACTAAAAAAAGCAAAGTGCTGCTCAGAGAATTATAATCTCTGTCAAGACACAGTCACTTATTTGCAACGCTCATTCTAAAATGAATATTGGAATTGTAGGACAATGTGTGCGGGTTGCTGCCCAGTAGGAGAGGGTAGTACCTGCGGAGTTATCTGCCAGCGGCTAAGGTCTTCGTCCATGTCGAAGTTTCTTAGATGAGTATCTACATAGGCCTCTACACCTTGAAGAACGTATACTGCCAGCAGCATGAAATAATTAGTCTGCCGCGATTTGTTGAAATTATTGCGCAAGCTCCTGAGTGCATCAGCACTGTAGCCAATGTCAGAAAACTCGTGCTCTTGTCCAGCAAGTTCTAGCTGATACGCAACACGGAAGCGATCGTAATTGCTTTGGTTGAAATCCAAAACTGCCACTACACCTGAAAAGGCGCTAAAGACCAATGGCACCTTCCACCAACGACGGTTATAAACCTGACCTCCGCCCGGAATTACTGACCATAAGAGGGCCTGACGAGGCACGTATACTCGAGGTTCTTTCACCTTTGGGATCTCGAGTTCGACCTTGCTAGGTGGTGGGGTAGCAACTCTGTTCTTTACTCCAGGAATCCGAATGGAATCTGGTGGTACCTGTGCGAACAGGCTCCAACCACAAAGGAGAATGAAGAACAAGAGGAAAAAGCGAATCGGCATTCTATTGTTATTTTGGCCATCTACAGCCAAACTCATAACGCTCTTGTCTGGCCTAGCGTTGCGTAAAGCAGCGATCCTTAACAAGATGACTATTGCTCAACGCACTTAAAGAGTTCAGTCAATTGATCATGACTCTCAAAGGGGATCATTACATGGCCTTTGCCAGATTCCTTATCCTCCACCTGAATCTTCACGCGTCCGTTACCGAAGAATGCTTTGAAATCTTGTAGAATCTTTTCGTATTCCGCTTGGTGTGGGCTCTTGGCCTTGGCTTTTGGCGTAGCTTTCGCGGCCTTCTTGGGCTTTTGATAAGCTTTCGCCTGACCTTCCGTTTGACGAACAGACCACTTCTTAGCCAGAACTTCCTTCAAGAAACCTTCCTGGAGCAGCAGATCAAGCCCTTTGATTACTTTAGCGTGTCCCATACTAACTAGGCCTTTCTTAAGGGCATCTTGTACAGCAATGTGGGCGTCTAATAAACCTAGGTAGTTGGTGATCGTACTCCGCTTCTTACCGACGCGTTGTGCTAACTCCTCATCAACAAGGTCACACTCCGTCTTGAGGCGCTTGTAGGAGTTGGCAATTTCCATTGGGTTGAGATCCTCCCGTTGGATATTTTCGATAATCGCCATTTCCAGTAAGGTCTGGTCATTGGCTACTCGAATGTAGGCTGGAACTTCTTTGAGGCCAGCCAATTTTGAGGCACGCCAGCGACGTTCACCAGAAATGATCTGATACCGTTTTGGCTCTAGATATCGAACCGTTAGCGGCTGGATGATACCATGTATCTTGATACTATCGGCTAGTTCTTGCAGGGCTTCCTCGTCAAATTCATAGCGAGGCTGATCTGGGTTTCGTTCAATTTGGGCAAGAGGAATAGTAGCAAAGTTCTTGGCTAACTCGCGTACTACATCTTCCGTATTCTCTGCGATTGCTTTATCTACTACTCGCTTACTGCCGCCACCAAATAGTGCGTCAATACCGGAACCCAATTGTTGTTTTGAAGCTTTTGATCCTAATTTCTTAGCCATGTCTTTCCCTGCTTGTTAAGTTTAGGTTTCTGGTGTTTCCTATACCAATACATCCTTATTCTTACGCAAAAACTCTTGCGCAAGATTGAGGAAGTTTACTGCTCCTCGGCTGCCTGCATTAATGAGCACCACTGGCATATGCATGTTTGGTGCTTCACCAATTCTAGAATTACGGTGGATGATGGTATCAAATACTTGATCTCCGAAAATCTCCCGCACCTTGTTGACCACAAGGTTTGCAAGGCGCAAGCGACTGTCATACATACTCAGCAAAATACCTTCCAGCTGTAGGCTTGGATTGTAATTAGCTTGTACCAGATTGATACTATTCTGCAACTTAGATAATCCCTCCAAGGCAAAGAACTCACACTGCACCGGTACAAGGACCGTATCAGCAGCAGTCAATCCGTTGATGGTTACAATACCAAGTGAAGGCAGACAGTCGATAAATACATAGTCGTAGTTATCCTTGACCTTATCAATGACACCCTTCAATACGTAAGCGCGATTCTCGCGGGTTGCTAACTCCAGCTCTGCACCAACCAGGTTGATGTGTGAAGGAATAAGGTGAAGGTTCGGCGTGTCCGTTTCATAGATAGCCTCCTCTGGATCGAGATTGTTAATCAAACAGTCGTACAAGGAGGTATCAATATCTTCTTCCATTGCACCAACACCGGAAGAGGCATTAGCTTGTGGGTCAGCATCTACCAATAGTACTTTCTTCTCCAGGATTGCCAGGCTGGCAGCCAGGTTAATCGCTGTGGTGGTTTTTCCGACGCCGCCTTTCTGATTAGCAATAGCAATGACTTTTCCCATAATGCCTTAGGAAGTTAATTGTTTCAGTTGTAATGGTATCCTGTAAGCTGCTTGAAGATGGAGAGGAAGAATAGGTCAAAGATCAATACTCTCTCCGATTGACAGCAAAATTAATTCTTTTCCGCTATCTGCAAAAGCCTTTTTTGCTGCTTCTTGGTCGATTTTGATAAATCCAAAAGTATCGTAGTGTATACCAATGATCTTATCGGCTTGGATGAATTCTGCTGCAATGACAGCATCTTCGTACCCCATTGTGAAATTATCTCCGATCGGCAGAATGGCAAAGTCCAACTTAGGGCAAGTCTGTGGAATGAGTTTCATATCCATCGTTAGTGCGGTATCCCCCGCATGATAGAAACACGTTTCATCGTTCCAGACAACGAAACCACCAGGTTGGCCACCGTATGATCCGTCTGGAAAACTACTGGTATGAATGGCGTTTACGTACTTGGCTGTACCAAACGGGAAACTGGCCTTACCGCCATGGGCCAACGGATGCCCTTTAAATCCTTTGTTACCATAGTGTGTGATAATCTCAAAATTGCTAATGAAAGTACTTTCGCAGCGCTTTCCAATAGACTCGGCATCTGCGATATGGTCGCCATGGGCATGGGTTAGGAGTATATAATCCGCCTCAATGCTATCCACATCAACATGTGTAGCCATTTCATTTGGACTAATGAACGGATCGAAGAGTAGTTTTTGACCTTTTGTTTCTAAAGCGACACAGGCGTGCCCGTAAAATGTTACTTTCATGTATTCAAAATTTTCCACAGCTTCGCCTATTGCAGAATCTCGATAGCTAAGCTTAGAACTGGTTTTACTTATTATTCAGCAACAGCTTTTTTCAAGAACCTTTTGGTCAACTTAGCTGTTGAAAAGCAGCAAGATAAAAAGCTAATCCAAGATAGTAATGATAACGCTAATATCCGGAACGAATCGTAAAGGAAGCAGATGTAAAATCTTTGCTGAACAGTATTACCGATTTTTGCAGGAAATACTGGGTGAAGATCAGGTTCAGTTCTTGGCTTTGGAAGATATTTCTCAGGAGTGGTTGGCCGCTGATATGTATATTGAAGAGCGGCAAGATCCCGGTTTGGGCGCCATTCAAGACCAGTATATATTGCCTGCTCAGGCTTTTGTGTTTATTAGTCCGGAGTACAATGGAAGCTTTCCAGGTGCACTCAAGCTGTTCATCGACGGTTGTTCCGTCCGTGAGTACGCCCGCAATTTTAAGGGTAAAAAAGCAGCGCTAGTCGGGGTTTCAACCGGACGCGCAGGTAACCTACGAGGTATGAGCCATTTGGCTGGAGTCTTGAATTATCTAGGTACCGTTACCATGCCTGATCAGTTGCCAATCTCTAGCATCGCATCCTTGCTAGACAAGGAAGGTAATGTAATCGATGAGGGTACGCTAGCAGTTATGAAGAGCCACGCCGAAGCATTCGCTCGTTTTGTGGGGGCGGACCAGCTGGTTAAGTCTTAACCGCCATTACCCATCAAGTCTTTTCCACGGCGACCCTTTAGAACAGGTTCAGGCCGTGGTGCTTCATCTAACCAGGTATGGAATACTTTTTCCACGTATTCCCATCTTCCGTCTTTTAATCTGTAGGCTTCGTAGGTACCATCTGGAATATTGACAGGGCCTTCGCCATAATTACCACCCACGGTCATTAGATGATCGTAGATGAGCATTTCTAGCGCTGGGTCATAATTGCATCTTAGGCTAGCTGTAGCAGAATACTCCAGGACCAGGCGATTCTTGGTGGTTACACTTGGCGTAACCGTGCTAGAGTCAATTCTAGCGAAAACCGGTGCTCCAAAGGTGGGCTTATCATCTATAAAGCGTAATACATCCACAACTTTACGCTTGCGGAAAAACTCATGGCCATCATACCCGAAGAGAAGGTAATAAGCATCGGATCCAGTGCCAACGGTGTGCAAATTATAGTAAACACTACCGTACCATTGGTCAGGCTCAAGGACTGCCTGCTCCAGATCTTCCATGATTTCATAAGATCGATCTCTGAGTGGTACGAGGTCGAGCTCAGTCGTGTTCTTCTGAATTGCGCCGTAGTAGCGGTACGTATCCTTATCTACATATAGCTGCCAGGTGAAGATTCGAAAAGTACTATCTGCTGGGTACTGAATAGAAATGGTCTGCAATTGATCAAAGCGATACTGAAAGCTGTTTGGCGTCTTCAGTGCTTCTACTAGTGTTGGGATAAAAGCCCGGACCGCGCCAAAACGATTCTCTTCGATGCTATCGTTCACCATGGCGTAGGCTAACAGCCCAAGGGTGTCTTCAACGGCTGCCAAATTGGTTTGGTTTTCCGCCGTCAGCAAACTTGATTGTGCTTGAATATTTCCGTTAATAAGCAATGCGCCGAGCAGGCACAAGCTAAGCAAACCATTTTTCATTTGTAGTGCTACTTGAAAAATCACCTGCCAATTTTTCGAACGATCTTTAAATACGGAATACCCTAAAAATGAATCGTTTAATCCCGCATTTGAAAACCAAAACTGGAAAGCTAATTTTCCGCGTTACCTAATCAGATTTTCCTGCACTTCCCAAACGAAGGTAGACGCGGAATAATTGCCTCTAGCGTCGCATCTTATTGTTCTTGTAATCACGGAAGATAAATTCCCCTAAACCTTGGAGGCTGCTGTAGAAGGCCTTACCGTTATTGGTTCGGGTAAATTGATCGACGAAGTCCACTAAATAGGGATCTTGAGCAATCATGAAGGTCGTCACCGGTACATCTAGCTTACGTAGGCGTGCTGCTAGGTTCAATGTGCGGTTGACGATTTTACGATCCAGTCCAAAGCTGTTCTTATAGTACTTCTTACCCCTTTTCAGACAGGTAGGTTTCCCATCTGTGATCATGAAGATCTGCTTGTTGGGGTTACGGCGACGACGCAGGATATCCATGGCTAACTCCAATCCTGCTACCGTATTGGTATGATATGGTCCAACCTGCAAATAGGGTAGGTCCTTGATTTCAATGGGCCAGGCATCATTACCAAAGACGATGATATCTAGCGTATCCTTAGGAAAGCGGGTAGTAATATATTCACTTAAGGCCATGGCTACCTTCTTCGCAGGCGTAATGCGATCTTCTCCATAAAGAATCATGGAATGCGAGATGTCGATCATCAAAACCGTACTCATCTGGCTTTGATAGTAGGTTTCACGGACCTCCAGATCATCATTCGTTAATCGAAACTCGTCGATACCGTGGTTGATTTGCGCATTCCGCAAACTCTCACTTACCGCCAAGTGATCAAGCTTGTCACCAAATTCGTATGGACGTAGCTCCGAAGTAGGCTCATCCCCACCACCGCCGTAGCGAGTGTTGTGGTTGCCACGTTTCGTCTTCTTCAGGTCTCCGAATATATCCTTGAGCGCTTTCTTACGGAGTTCACCCTCCATCTTGGCAGATGGTACAAAGTTTGGATTGGCAGCATCCTGCTGTTGGATGTAGCCTTTATCGATCAAGTCTTGGATAAAGTCGGCCATACCGTAGTCTGGCGTGGTCAAATTATACTGTTTGTCCAACTGTGTCAACCAAGACAGGGCTTCTGATACATCACCTGAGGTATGCACTAGTAACTCCTGAAATAATTTCAGCAGTCGCTCAAAAGGCGTTCCTCCTTCCTCTCCAGGCACAAATTGCTTAAATCGCCATCCAATCATCAAGCACTCATTTAGATATTTTTTCACCGTTACTGGCGAACGCTAATATAAACGATAATCGATTGCAGATGGTTCTGCCAAAATCATTCTAACTTCGCTGCATGGCTCGCATCCTTTGCACTGTCACTAATGATCTATCTCAGGATCAGCGTATGATCCGTATCTGTAGCACCCTGCAGGCGGCTGGCTATGAGGTGACACTCGTAGGGCGACAGCGGCAAAATTCACTTGCGCTGAGATCGCATTCCTTCCAACAATATCGCCTTCCCTGTTATTTTGACGCTGGCAAATTCTTCTATCTGGAGTATAACCTCCGTCTGCTTTGGTATCTCTGGCGGAACCCGGTAGATATAGTCAATGCGGTGGATCTAGATACTTTACTTCCTGCCTACCTTATTAGTCGGATTCGTAGAGGGACGACCTGCGTATACGATGCACATGAGTATTTTACTGAGGTGCCAGAGGTTACGCGACGACCTGCCATCCAGCGAATCTGGTCTACACTAGCGAATTGGATTATTCCGCAATTGGAATATGCTTACACTGTAGGCCCAGCGCTTGCTCGCATTTTTTCGGAGCGATACAGTACGTCTTTTGGTGTCGTACGCAATGTGCCTGTTCGTAGACAAGCGCCGGAAAAGCGCTCACCATCTTCGAAGGTGTTACTGTATCAGGGAATGTTGAATGAGGGTAGGGGACTGGAGACAGCAATTCGGGCTATGAAATTGCTGCCCGAGGAGTTTCGGCTAATTCTTGTAGGTAGTGGGGATGTGGAACAGGAATTGAAACAGCTTGCAATAGAAGAACAAGTAGATGGCCGGGTGGAATTTACCGGATTCGTTACCCCTGATCAATTGCCGAGCTATACTAATCAGGCGTGGTTAGGCCTGAATTTGCTAGAGAATACCGGTTTGAGTTACTACTACAGCTTGGCCAATAAAGCCTTCGACTATATTCAATCAAATGTTCCTTCGGTTCAAATGGCCTATCCAGAATACGTGGCATTACAAGAGGAGTACGGCTGTTTTGTACTACTTGATCAACTAGAGCCACAGGAATTGGCAGAGCATATCCTACATCTAGCTGCAAATGAGGCGGTCTATCAGCAATTGGTAGAGAATAACAGGGCTGCTGCCCAAGATCTTTGCTGGGAGCATGAACAGCAGCGGTTGCTCGATATCTACCAAGAAGTTGCTGCTAGCCGTTAATGATCTTGCTTGCTAGTTTTGGAGAAATTCTACTGACCAAGTACAATACCTTGGTGAGTCCCACACGAATCTCCGTCTGCCCATTTCTAATTCCTTTCAGCATAGCATCTACGGCCTCCTTTGCAGAGATGGCTCCCTTTGGGGTTTCACCTTTATGCCAAGGGGTATCCACAACTGGCAGCAGTACTTCCACGACCTGTGTGTTTCCATGAGCTCCTTGTAGTTGAAGACCCTGGGTGAAGCTATGGAGTGCTGCTTTGGTAGCATTATAGAAAGAGTACTCGGCCAGCGGAGAATACGCAAGGCCACTACTAATGTTGACGATGGCAGAGTTGGACTGTTTTTGCAGTAGGGGATAAAGTGCTTTGCTGAGATGCAGGGGCGCAATGAAATTGATGTCCATTTCTTTTTGGGCGAGGGACATGGCATCCTCCAACTCAAAGAAATTTCCTGAATTAGCAATGGCGGCATTGTTAAAAAGAACACTTAATTCGGGGTGTTCCTCTTGAATCCATTTTATTAGGTTTTGTCGGTCCTGTTCTTTTGCAAGATCACACTGGAAGGTATGAAGCGCAGGTAAATTGGCTTTTGCTTGGTCAAGCTTTTCCTGCGAACGTCCGCAGATGAGCACCGTGTTTTCTGCTGTAAGTTGCTCTGCCAATTCCAGGCCAACGCCAGAACTGCCGCCAGTAATCAGTATAGTTTTGTTTTTGATTTGCATGGTATATCGTTTTGCGGCAAAAATAGGGTAGGAGGTTAGTGCCCGCATTGACCTATGTTAAGCCTTTCGATTTTTCTTTATTCGACTTAAGGACTCCGGTTGAATTCCAATGTAAGAAGCTACTACCCGCTGTGAAACCCGCTGCTCTAAATCGGGATAGTCAGCCAGAAAGGTTTCGTAGCGAGTCTCTGCACTGTCGAGTAGGAATGCCCGTTCTCGGGCTTCTTTTTTAATGAAGCCCTTTTCCAATGCGCTAAGCAATAGTTTTTGCCAAATGGGTTTTCTCTCCAATAACTGCTGCCAGTCTTGATAGCGAATTTCTAATATGCTACTGTCTTCCAGGGCTTCCACGAAATAGGCGGATGGTTGCTGTCTTCTCATGGCCGAATAAGAACTGATAATACTACCCTCCAGCATGAAGCTCTTCGTATACTCATCACCACGCGGGGTCAGGTAAACATATCTATAGAGTCCTTCTAACACAAAGGCAAGTTTGCTGGGCGTCTCGTTTTCTGCGATGAAATAAGTGCCCTTTTGCTGACGCTTAGTGCGGCCCAAAGAGAGGAATTCTTGGGCATCCGCACGGGAGACGCCAACCGATTCCGTTAGGAAAGTTTCTAGTTGTGCCAGCATAATGAATTCACCACTATGTCTTAATGACCGCCACCACCACCAGATAGTGATGCATCTTCACCTACGTTTTGTTCGCGGACTAGTAACCATAGTACAGCTGAGACGGCCAAGGCCACAGCACTGATCGTATAGATCATTGTCTTTTCCTGGCTACCAATGAAACCTCCAAGGGTTGAGGCAATTAATTGCGGCAGTACAACAGATAGGTTGAAAAGCCCCATGTATAGTCCCATACGACTTTGGTCCACAGTTTCCGACATGATAGCAAAAGGCAGACTTACCACCGCTGCCCAGCCAATGCCAATAACGCCCATGCAGAAGAAGAATGGAATCATGGAGCCACCAAACAAGAGGAGCAGTACATAGCCCACTGCCATTAAGGCAATACAGAGCATATGGGTCTTAACCCGGCCAATCCGTTGCGTAAGCGGCTGGAGAACTGTCGCTGGTAAGATAAAGCCAACAGTGTTTAGAACTGCAAAGGCCACACCAGTAATAAAGCCGATCTCATCATTTTGGGCAGCGCTAAGTTCTGCGCTACTGTCAAACCCCATAATGACTTCCTTGATGTAGAAGAAAGTGTAGACAAACATCGTTTGTACCCCTAGCCAAGTGAAGGCATGCGCAAAACAGACCTTTAAGAACTCCGGTAGATCAGTTTTTCTTGCATCAGCACTCGCATCGTCATCTGCAGCTTCCGCAGCCAATTCGCGAGGCTCCTCAATATAGAAGGTCGGTAATATAGAGAATACGAGTACCAGACCTGCTCCAATGTAGATAAGGGTATAATTGCTGATGAATGCTCCGATCAGATAGGCTAGTACACCGAAGAAACCTGATATAGTCTGCATCCAAGTGTAGCCCTTAGTGCGCTGGTCTCCCGCCGGCGTAACATCGGCAATGACTGAACGTGTTGGGTTAAAACTGACGTTTATCGCAAGATCCAAGGTGAGGGCTACGGTAATAGCAATACCTAGGATGCTATCTAGACCGAGTGCCTTATTGATAATGTCAAGGTTGGGCAAGGCCAATAACATCAGGGCAGCGATGGTGCCTCCAATAAGAATAAAAGGCCTGCGACGTCCATTCCAAAACCACACATTATCACTGATCATCCCAATGATGACCTGTCCGAGGATGCCTGCTAAAGGGCCTGCTGCCCAGACAATCCCCACTTCATGCGGGTCAAAACCATACTTAGTATTGAGGATCCAGCTCAGTGCCGCAATTTGCACGCAGAGGGCAAATCCCATGGCGGTAGCTGGTAAGCTGAGTATAGTGTAAAAGGAATTGGTTAGTCGCTTTTGAATGTCAAGCATCGGTGGTTGGTTTGTGTTCCGTCTACACTAATTAAAGCATAATTCCGTAAAACCACTCCATTTTCGATTCAAATACTAGAGAAGAGAAGCTGCCGTATTCAGCAAAGGGCAGCCAAAATTTCAGATTTTAATTCTACTTGCCTTTACCTTGAAGTAACACGAGTAAGGTGTAGAACATGATCTTAAAGTCTAAGGCAAGCGACATGTTTTCGATGTAGAGAATGTCAAACTTGAGTCGCTGAATCATCTGATCTACATTACTGGCATAGCCGTACTTTACCTGCCCCCAGGAGGTGATTCCAGGTCTCACTTTCAGTAAGTGCTTATAGTGGGGCGCGCGTTCCACAATGAGGTCGATGTAGTACTGTCGCTCGGGGCGGGGGCCTACTAATGACATGTCTCCCTTCAGCACATTCCAGAACTGCGGTAATTCATCGAGTCGCCATTTCCGCATTACGGAACCCCAAGGCGTGCAACGGTTGTCGCCGTCAAAGCTCAGTTTTGGACCGCTCTGTTCAGCATCGGTGTACATCGACCGGAATTTAAGAATGTCAAATGGCTGCTTATTCAGACCTATTCTTTCTTGTCTGTAGATGATGGGGCCATTAGAAGAAAGTTTCACTCGCAAGGCCACGTAGGCGTAAACAGGAGAGAGAAGAATGAGCATTACCGCTGAAGCCACAATGTCAATGGTACGCTTAATGAGCCGTTGCCAACGGGGCATCAATTCACGACTGATTTCGATCAGCACCGCTCCAAAGACATGATTCATCTTCACAGTGCCCAGCATGATGTCGTACATGTCTGGTATGATTTTGACGAGTAGACTCCGATCAAAATCAAATAGTACATTCAGAATTTCTCGCAATCGGTTATGTTCAGAAGTCTCAATGGCAATGATTACTTCTTCAATTTGCTCTTGCTCAATGACTGCGGCAAGGTCTTCGATTTTTCCTAGAACTGGTAATTGCTTGTTCAGCTCGTTGGAGCTATTTCCATTGGCATCAATAAAGCCGATAAAGTGATATCCCAGACTCTTTTCTTGTGCAGTGATGTCTTCGTAGAGTTCAACGGCATTTTGGTTGCCGCCAATGATGAGGGTGTTGAACTTGACCTTTCCTGCTTTTAGCTTCCAGCTGGCGCGAGTAAGTAGTATCATCCGCACTATTGCCGTGAAGGAAAAATGCAGCAAAAACAAGGTAAGAAAAGAGGTGTAGTAGGTCTTGTAGTTGGTTACAAAATCATCTAAGATGAGTGTGAAGAACAAGAACAAGACACCAAATAGACTTAGAAAAAGGGTTCGCGCCAGCGTGGCCAGGCGAGATAAGCGATAGACATCCTGATACTGGTCAAAGATAGCGTAGAAGGATATCCATCCTAGCGGAATGAGCAAGCAGCCTAAGATGAAGTTCTGATCACTAAACACCTCATCCCAAGATATCGGCACACCTTCAAGTTGTTTCCGATAGATAAAAAAACAGCTCCAGGCTAGCAGTGCGGTTAAGTAGTCTGCTACCCGATAGATAAAAGTGTCTATTTGCCGTTGTTTATTCATCCGTAATCTGCCCAATACTCCCTAGAAATGCACCAATTTAATGTTATCCAAATAAACATTAGAAGAGTCAGGACTAGTTTCTGTTAGGAAGGCCTGAAGGGCAATCTTATAATCTTCAATCTGCGACTCAAAAATGAGTGGACTGAGGTTTAAATAAATTTTGTTCCATTCGGTACTGGAGAGGAATCCAGGGTCATAAAATTGCTCCTGACCAGCTGCGGTATTCCGAACTCCGGCAATACCCCAGGCTACCGGGGCATCAGATTTATAATTCACTTCCAAGTACACAAAAACGCCACCATCTTGCAAGCCGTTAAATTCCAATGCACTTGTTATTTCAACCAATGGCCGAGTGTCTCGTACCAATGAGAAATGACCGCTATAGTTACCCTCGAATACGTCAACCTGAGTACGTTCAAGATCGGCGTTTTCAAATATTGACTCTGTGAAAATCCGAGGACGGGTATCTTCAAAATCTTCGATGAAAGCAAACTTCGACTCCGCACTGTAGCGGGTAGTAGGCTGAATCGTTTCCGTTTTGTCGGCCTCTAAGTTTAGCGTCACGGTGTAGGGCTCGTAAAATGGATAAATCTCTGGAGTGTCGCTGATGCCATTGTCCTTGATTCCTGCTTCTAAACGAATCTCGGTAGGACCGTAATTCAACACAGGTACAGTTGCCGGCAAGTCGTAGACACCCAAGTAAACACCGTCTACAAATACCCAAACCTCTGTGATTTTTTCACTTTCGCTACCCTGGGCTCCAATGCTGGTGTTTAAAGTAAACGGTTGAACATCCAAATATGCTGGAACTTGTTCCTCCGGATTAATAATATCGCAGGAACTCAGGCCAGCAACAAAGCCGATAAGGACTATTAGGGATTGGATTGCTTTCATGCTTTTTTGGTTTTATGAGCGAGCGTTCGCCAAACTCTCTTCGATGGCTTCGGTAATCTGATATGCGAGTTGAAGCGCACGATAGCCATCTTCGGCGTTGACTTTGGGGCGGCCATCATTGAGGATACTTTCAGCGAAAGTCTCCAGCTCCATTTTTATGGCATTTACGGGCTCAATCTCTGGCATATCCATATGGATGGTCTTTTTACCATTATTGGTTTCCAATTCGAACTGTTGACCTTCGGTCGGTGCTGGCTCGTCTTGGTCGTATAGTCTGATCAACTGGGCTTGTTTTTCGAGCAAATCCAGACTGATGTAGGCATCGGGTTGGAAGAAGCGAACCTTACGCATTTGTTTTAGCGAGATTCGGCTAGTAGTAAGGTTGGCAATGCAGCCATTTTCAAAGGCTATTCGAGCATTGGCAATATCAACGGTGTCACTTACAACTGCCACTCCACTAGCATGTACTTCCTTAACATCACTTTTAACTAAGCTAAGAATGATGTCTAAGTCATGGATCATGAGATCCAAAACTACCGAAACATCTGTGCCTCGGGGGTTAAAGACGGCTAGGCGGTGAGCCTCAATAAACATAGGGTTCACCGGAGTGTTACCTAGTGCCAAGAGCGCAGGATTGAAGCGTTCGACATGCCCTACCTGAACCTTTACACCTTTCGCCTTAGCCATATCAACGAGTTGTTTGGCTTCCTCCAAGGTATGCGTAATAGGTTTCTCGATGAAGAGATGCTTTCCAGCTTCGATTACCTGAGTAGCGAGGGCAAAATGTGTGGTGGTAGGAGTGACAACATCCACAACATCCACGGCATCTATTAATGAGGCGGCGTCGGGGAAGGCTTTGGTGCCAAATTGTTCAGCTACACTAGCTGCTACTTCGGGGTTGGGGTCAAAGAAACCAACCAGTTCATAACTACTCTGAGCCAAGCCGATACACTTTAGATGAATCTTGCCCAGATGCCCGGTACCTAGTACGCCAATTTTTAGCATGGAATAGTTGCTTTTTGAGGCCACGGACATACCGCCCGCTAAATTGATAAACGTGTGGGAATCGTTAGAGCTGCCTGGATAAGAAGCCGGTCCGAAACGCCGGCTGCAAAAGTAGGTATTTTTCGGGCTTATGTACGGCCGTATTGCATGAGAATGCCACCAAAGAGAGTGATCAGGGCCAATAGCACTGTGGCCATCTTAATGGAATAGCGTAAATGTCGCGCAAATGTCTCGATTTCCTCCTTCATATGAGGGTATTTGGGCAGTACCTCCTCATTCATTTTTTCGGTGTTGAAAACATGACGAGCATTGAACTGCACCTCGTTTTGCACGAGTGCCTTGTAGGATCGAAGTACTTTAACTCGGAAGTACACATTGAGAAAAAGCATGGCCACGAATAGGCCTATCACAAGAGATGCCAGAACTGCGAACATGTGCTTTTTGCGGCAAAGGTATCATTTTCTATATGGCTATGCCGGAAACAAAAAAGAGGAACTATTTTGACAGTTCCTCTAAAAACACCTAAAACCCATATTCATATCATGAAAACCTTCTATCTCTTTATGGGTGGTGAAAAGGGAGGAACCCTAATGAGCTCCTCCTGAAAAACACCTAAAACCCATATTCATATCTTAACAGCTGGTTTGTGAACTTGGTGGTGAAAAGGGAGGAACCCTAATGAGTTCCTCCTAAAAACACCTAAAACCCATATTCATATTTACAAACCATACTGGTTATTATCCATAGTGTCAGGCCTTCTTGAGGCCGCTCAGAAACTCTTTTGTTTCCGTATTGTTCGTCCTTATGACGTCGGTTCGAGTGCGGGTCACTATTGTAACCTGCTTGTTAACCGATTTTAACGTTTTCTTAGCAAAAAGGTTTAGTAAAATATTGATTATCAAGGCGATGTGAGGAATTGTTTCTTTCGCTTGACCGGCTAATCGGAAAATATTCTTTTACACCTTTAGCTAACTACTAGTATTTCATTTTTCCCCTAGAGAAATGAAAAAATCTACCAACAATGGAAGTTTTTGGGCACTTAGACCAAATTTTAGACTATTCCTGGTCACAGCTCGCGAATGCCCCTAATCAGAGACGCCATTCTTGGCGCACTGCAGTTGTGGCTAATTTAGTTGGGCAGAGGGTATTACAGCGCACGGTTGTTTTACGAAAAGCGATTGCAAGTAAGCGATTACTAAGGTTCTATACAGATATACGTAGTACAAAGATACAACCTCTTCCGAATAATGGATCCTTTAGTTGGCTTTTTTATGATCCACGTCGTCAAATTCAGTTACGCCTCCAAACCAAAGCAACCTTAATTCAAGGTGATGAGGCACAGGAAGTATGGGGGCGAATAAATCCACATACGATAAAAGACTACGCTTCAATAAGTGCTCCAGGTACTGTTGTCGAAAGTGGTAGTGTACCACTGTATCCACGCAGTGAACAGGAACTACTTCAACGAGCGAAGGAGAATTTCGTTGTTATGGACTGTAAAGCTGATGAGATGGAATTCTTGCAACTACACCGGGACGGACACCGGCGTGCACGCTTTACCTGGGAGGAAGAAGCAGGGCAGTGGAACGCTTCTTGGTTGGTGCCTTAATCTCACGCAAGAAAGGGACTACTCCTGCTCGTTCCAACTAACGAGCAGGAGTAGTACTGAACACTATTGTTCGGACGACTTTAATCTAATCGGAAAGTCATATAGATCACTATCTCGCTGTACGCTAACCGTTACTTCATCTCCAGCTCGGTATTTCTCTAACGCAAGGTACAGGTCACTGTTATTCGTGATTGGGTCGTTATTCACCGCAACGATGATATCACCAAGCACCAGATTGCCGCTATTGTCTAAGGCAGTACCTCGAAGACCAGCAGCCTCCGCAGGGCTATCCTCCACCACGTTTAACACTACGGCTCCTTCAATATCACGCAGTGGCCGTGCCAGTTCCACTCCAATCAGTGGTCGATTCACTCTGCCGTATTGAATCAGGTCAGGAACAACCCAACTAACGACATCAACAGGAATGGAAAAGCCAATACCTGCACTCGCGCCTGAAGGGCTATAGATGGCCGTGTTTACGCCAATTAACTGACCAGATGAATTAAGTAGAGGTCCACCTGAGTTGCCCGGATTAATAGCTGCATCAGATTGGATAGCGTCACGAATAGGGATGCCCGCTACTGAATTGATTTCGCGCCCCAGGGCACTCACCACTCCCGTGGTTAATGTTTGATCCAAACCAAACGGGTTACCAATGGCGTAGACATTCTGCCCTACGCGAAGATTACTCGAGGTTCCTACCGGAATCGGGGTAAGCTTATTCCGAGGAGCATCGATCTTAAGTACAGCTAGGTCTTTTGCGGGCTCTTGACCAACTTTCGTGGCTTCGTAAGTGGTACCGTCACTAAGAGTCACAGTAGCTTTGTCGGCATTCTGTATTACATGGAAGTTCGTGACAATGTGTCCGTCTTTGTTCCAAACAAAACCCGATCCCGAGCCACTGGGTATTTCCTGTATGTTTCGGCTGTAGTAAGACCGGCGTAGGGTAGAAGTGGTGATAAAGCAAACGGATGGTGCAGCTTGTTCAAAAAGACGAATGGTATGTTCCTCTTGAGCAGTCATCCCTAGCGGCAAGGGTTCAGCAGCCGGTGCCAGGCTAGGGGCATCCTCTTCGGCTTCTTCCGTATTATTGACGAGTAGGGCGGAGTTGTCGTTCTCCGCGGCTGTTTCGTTGGTTTGTGTTTTCATGAGGAACATGCCGGCGAAAAAGCTGGCAACCACGAGTAAGATCCAGAATACTTTGCGCATAATGTTTTGGCTTTTGATGATTTTTGGCGAATGTCAGGTTGAATTACGAACAATATCTCAGCAAGCCATTCAAGCACTTTTGAGTGCCTGTGGCAAGCCAATTGGAGAAGGCGGTGTCCACAGTTGTTTGTAAATCCATTTACCTTCTGATATTTCCTTTTACTGGTTTTTCCTTAGGTTTTCCGTTCCTTCTTGCGGGCTGCTGGGAATAATACATTATTCAAAATCAGCCGATAGCCCGGACTATTTGGGTGGAGATTAAGGTCCGTTTCCGGATCATTCACATAGTGACGGTAATCCTCAGGATCGTGCCCACCGTAGAAGGTCCAGAAGCCCTGTCCAAAATTATTATGGATGTACCGGGTTTCTCCAGAGGGCTTATTCTCTCCAAGAATAAGGACGTCTGATTTTAGATAACGGTTGTAAAAGGCAGTCGTTTGACCCATAAATCCTTTAACCGTCCGTGTGTGGTTTTGCGTCAGCATAGTTGGTACAGGGTCCCACTTCGCTGAGAAATCAAATAAGGTGAAGTAGTCTTGCTTGGGATTCACATTGCGCTTGGTACCACTATCAATAGACGAAAACTCATACTCTAGTGGATCCCGGGTCAAGGAGAAATTCTCAAAGGCAAAGGTGCGCGTGAAATCCAGCTTCTGCTGGGCGGTAGGGTCCACAGGGTCTCCATCGTACATTGGAGCACAAATGTCTAAGCCTTCCGCGGCAAGGGCTATGTCGTAGGAGTCGGTAGCCGAGCACATGGCGAACATAAAGCCTCCACCAAATACGTATTCGCGTATTTGCTTCACAACGGATAGCTTCAATTGAGAGACTTTCGCGAAACCATTCTCTGCAGCGAGGGATTCTTGGTAACGAACCATTTCTCGATACCACGGCTGGTTGTGGTAGCCGCGATAGAAGCGCCCATACTGCCCGGTGAAATCTTCGTGGTGCAAGTGCAACCAATCGTATTCGATGAGCTTGTTGTTAAGCACATCGGTGTCATAAATGACGTCGTAAGGGATCTCAGCGTACGTGAGGACTAAGGTTACAGCATCATCCCACGGTTGAATCTTCCCGCCAGTGCGGAAATTGACATCGGGCGTATAGACTGCAATTTTCGGTGCCTTCTCTAGCTTCATCGCGTCCATATTGATCTCTGGGTTAGAAATCTCCTCCAGAATGCTATTAAACTGGGCGTCAGGAATAATTTCGAAGCTGATGTCACGGGTTAGGCATTCTCTTTCGAAAACGCGGCTGTGGGGAAAAGCAAATGATCCACCACGATAGTTTAATAACCACCAAGCTTCAATATCATTCTCCAAAATGAAATAGGTCATTCCGTAAGCCTTGAGGTGATTACGCTGCTCCTCATCCATCGGAATCAACATATAAGCGGCCTGCAACTGACTCATCATCAGGAAAAACAAACCGAGAAATAATATACGACGTGCCATCACTTTTGCTTTTGCGTTTCACTTGGGCCAACAAATTAATACACTTGCCCGTTCTGATTTAACGCACTAAATACAAAAAGGGATATGATTATTTGCAGAAAAAGGATCGTAGAATTCCGCCCTTTAACAAAATTGTAACAAATGCTATGCCTGATGCAGCCGACTAACTTGTTGCTGCTGTAACACGCAGTCGATAATGTCGTAGAATCTGCTACCTTTGTTGGCCGCGCGAAACGCCAACCGCTCATCCAAACAGAAAGCTAGAGAATTAATTGACACATGGAGGGAATCAGTTTTGCCTACCCGACTTGGTTTTTGCTCTTTTGCCTGCTGGCAGGCCTTGCCTACGCCCTGGTGTTGTACTTCCGCGATGGCCGCTTCAAAGAAGCTCCATCCTGGCTGACGACGCTTCTAGGAGTGCTTCGGTTTTTGGCCGTTTCGATCCTCGCAATGCTATTGCTTTCTCCCATATTACGTTCCATAGAGAGTCGTTCTCAAAAACCCGTGGTGGTATTTGCTCAGGACGGTTCGGAATCCGTGACGTCCAATTGGTCACCGGAAGACAGTTCCGCATATGCGCAGGATGTACTTAATCTTCAGGGACAACTTGGCGATGCCTACGAGCTGGTTAACTATACCTTCGGGGAAACAGTGCGCGACACTTTGGATTTGTCCTTTACCGATAAGCGTACCAACCTAGCCGGCCTCTTGCGGGAGGTTTATGACGTATATAGTAATCAAAACCTGGGTGCGGTTATCATCAGCTCAGATGGTATTTACAATGAAGGTGCGAATCCGGTATACACGGATGTGAAGTTAAATGCGCCGGTATACACATTTGGTTTAGGGGATACTACCCGTCGGAAGGATATAGTAATCAAGCGTGTTTTCCATAATAAGATTGCCTATTTAGGTGACCGTTTCTCCATTCAGGTAGATGTAACGGCCCAGAACGCAGCCGGCAGTACCGTGCCTTTGCGCGTAGCTCGTATTGAAAATGGAACTCGGCGCGAGTTGATTAATGAATCCATCAATATAGACCGAAACAACTTCTTCAGAACTCGCGAATTTGTACTGGATGCTGATCGTTCAGGCGTAAACCGTTATCGCATTACTGTAGGGTCCGTGAGTGATGAGGTGACTACCGCAAACAACAGCAGAGATATTTATGTCGATGTCTTGGAGGCACGTCAGAAGGTCTTAATTCTAGCGCAATCACCACATCCTGATCTTTCTGCGCTTAAGCAAAGCATCAGTGCTGGACAGAACAACGAGATTGAAGTAGAGTATCAAAATAGCTTCACTGGCAACATCCGTGATTATGACATGGTGATCTTGCATCAACTACCTGCTAGATCAACCAGTATTGCTTCGCTTCTAGAGCAATTGTCTGCGGCTCGTATTCCTACCTGGTTTATTGTGGGTCAGCAGTCTGGAATTCCAGCCGCAAATGATGCGCAGCAATTGGTAGACATCCGTGCTAACGGTCGTAATACAACGGAAGTAGAGCCGCGATTAGCACCGAACTTTAGTCTGTTCAAAGTTGCGGATGAAGTTCGAGACTTTTTGCCAGTTCTTCCGCCTGTCGTTTCTCCTTTTGGAGAGTACCTGGCCGGCGCTAATGCTTCTGTGCTCATGTACCAGCGTATCGGCCGTGTAGATACAGAATATCCGCTCATTGCATTGGGTGAAGAAGATGGTCGTCGCATGGCGGTAACCACAGCAACAGGCATCTGGAAGTGGCGTCTGTTTGATTATCTGGATCGGAAGAATCACGCTCGTTTTGATGAGCTCATTAGCCAAATCGTTCAGTACCTAAGTGTCAAGAATGACAAGCGCCGTTTTCGCGTTTCTTTGGCGAAGAACATCTTCGATGAGAATGAACAAATCATCTTTGATGCCGAGCTGTATAACGACAACTACGAATTGATCAATGAACCTTCCGTTCAAGCGGTAATCACCGATGAGGACGGACGTGAGTTTAGCTATACTTTTAATCCTACCGGAAATGCGTATCGCTTGAATGCTGGAGTACTGCCAGTCGGCAATTACCGTTTTCAGGCGAATGTCAATACGGGCACAGAAAGTCTCAATTATAGCGGCCAATTCAGTGTACAAGCAGTGCAACTAGAACGTTATGAGACTACTGCCGACCACGACCTCTTACGCTTACTGAGCGAACGCTTTGGTGGAGAACTGCTGGATCGCGCAGGGCTAGTTGGCTTGCCGCAATTGTTAGAAGAAAAGGGCACGGTTAAACCAGTCCTTTATGAAACGGCAACGACGCGTTCGCTAATCAACCTAAAGGGAATTTTCTTCCTTATCCTTAGTTTACTCACCTTAGAGTGGTTCCTACGGAGGTATTTTGGAGAATACTAGTTATGCCTTTTGTCGGTAGATAAAGAATCCAAGTAAACAGAATCCGCAGGCTGCCCAGGCACTGGCAATTACGCCAGTGGGGTCTTCTACGCTTTTTCCCAGCAGTAAGAAGGAAGGGAACAGGAGCAAGGACAGGCTAATTCCAACTTTCATCATGAAGTAGCGGACGGCATAGAACATTCCTGCCTGCTGCTTGCCCGTCTTGGCTTCATGATCGTGTACAAAGTCGGCGATAAGCGCATTGGGTACGATTCCAAAAGCTGCTAATGGGTAAGCAGAAAGCAATGCGATTCCGTAGAATAGTATGCTCTTGTCAATTGGTAAGGCTGGTAACAGAGCGGTAATAGCGAAGACCAGGCAGAATACCAAGAACGCACTCAATAACAGAGTTCTCTTTCCCCATTTTTTTACACCAATATTCACTGGATAGTATAGCGCAAAACTAGCGACAAAGCTTATCGCCAAGAAAGCGCTAGATTGTTCTTTTGGTAAATCGAAAAGTGCTGTTACATAGTAACTTATGCCCTGTTGGATAAAGGTTAACGCTAACCAGTAAAGTAGGTCGGAGCCCACGAAAATGCGAAAACCACGATTGGTGAATACAGACCGCAAGGATTCACGGGTAGGTGTGGCTTCTGCGTCTGTTTGCAAGGCGTAGGTCTCTTCATCGAGAAAGAAGGCCGGAATGAGCATCAAGGTCAAGGAGACCGAGGAGAATAGCGCTATGGTCCATTGAAAGGCACTGACGGAATCCGTAAACTGCTCGAAATACCCCTGTATGCCATAAGCCATACCACCCACAACAAAGCCTAACGCCCAAGTAATCGAAATCATAGTACTAATCCGCATCCGATCTGGTTCGTGGTGCCCAAGCTCACTAATTAAAGCATTGTAGGGTACCAGGTAGAGGGTAAAGAAGAGGTAATACAAAAAGACCACCACGATCAGCCAAATGGTATTGTAAATACTGAGTTGCGCTACTGGTGGATAGAAAAGTAAAAAGGAGAAGGCAGCAAAGGGGACTGCTGCAAGTCGCAGGAGGCCTTTACGTTTTCCTCCGGCTCGGGGCCGGCTATCTGACCATGCTGCAATTAGCGGGTCGGTAATGGCATCGAAAAGTCTTCCACCAAAATTGATAAAGCCAATTAGCGTCGCAATGCCTAGAATTGCCCCCTGGTAAATGAAGGCTGGAAAAACGGCCTGGCCATCACTTTCGGGCGGCAAGTAGAAGTAGACCAGTAGGTTTGCTGCACCAAAACTGGCGAGAGACCAACCGAATTGTCCAAGAGCGTAAATTATGAGTTGCGAAAGTGGTGGGCGCTTTGCCATAGAAAATCGTAAGTTACTGCCAGTTAGATCAGGAAGATAGACACAATTATCGTAAACTCAGGAAGATGAATTGCAAGGAATATTTTCGTGCGACCTTAATTGCATTGGTGAGCACGCTGATGTGCTGGACATGCCAGCCCATGACGGAGCAATCTGTAGACTTCGAGGTAGCACAAGATATCGGTGAGCCTTATTGCATCGTATTAGGCATTGCTCAAGATGCTGGTTACCCACAAGCTTCTTGTGAGAAGGCTTGTTGCAGTGCGGTGTGGAAGGGCGAAGCTTCTGCTAAAATGGTTAGTTGTTTGGGCATTGTTGATCCGCTTAGTCAAAAGGTGTGGATGTTGGATGCTACTCCTGATTTTCGGGAGCAGTGGCAAGATCTCAAGGATTGTCTTACGAGCTCGAAAGCTCAGCCTGATGGTGTCTTACTGACCCACGCCCATATTGGTCACTACACTGGCCTAATGCAGCTAGGCCGGGAAGTGATGGGAGCCCAACAAGCACCTGTTTATGTGATGCCAAGACTTGACAGTTTCCTGCGACAAAATGGACCATGGTCACAGCTTGTTGATCTAGAGAATATCAAGCTTCAACCGATAGCTGCGGACACCACCTTTGCACTGAATGATAGATTATCTGTAAAAGTGCTAGAAGTGCCTCACCGAGATGAATATTCAGAGACGGTAGGGTATCAAGTAAGTGGCCCGAATAAGAGCTTTCTGTTTATTCCAGATATTGACAAGTGGGAGCGGTGGGAGCGGAGTCTGGCTGGCGAACTAGCAGCGGTTGATTACGCTTTTCTTGATGCCACCTTCTTTGCGGACGGCGAACTTCCTAATCGAGACATGAGTAAGATACCGCACCCCTTCGTTACTGAAACGATGGATGCGTTGCAGGACCTGCCTTCGGACCAACGCCGAAAAGTGCACTTCATTCACCTGAATCATACAAACCCTTTGTTGCAAGAGGGTAGCGCTGCCCAAAAGGAAGTAAAGGACCGAGGTTTTCAAGTTGCGATTGAAGGCCAGAAATTGAGCCTGTAGGAGCTAAGAATGGTACGGACTAGAGGGGACTAACCCGTACCAGACTGTTATTGGATGATAACGCGTTCCTGTTGTAGTATATCCTGACCAGAGCGAATGCGAATCGCATACGAGCCCTTTGGTAAAAAGGCTATATGGACGGGCTGTTGATTCCACGTTTTACTAATCAGCAATTGCCCGTTAAGATTAAAGACCTCCACTGTAACTGTATTTTCAATCCCCCTAATTCCCCGGATAAGCAGAAACTCACTAGCTGGATTTGGGTAAATGCTTAGCTGCGGCTTTTCAGTCCATCGGGCAGAGACGATATCAGAGTAGCTGAAGGTGCCGTCGTAGTCGACCTGCTTAATACGATAGAAGTTATCTCCGGCTAGAGGTGCCTTGTCTTCGAAGGTATAAGATTGGCGTTCTTGAGTCGTTCCTGCACCGATGATGCGTCCAAGTGTTTCCCATTGGCGACTGTTCGTGCTACGTTCAATATCGAAGTGGGAATTGTTCGTTTCTGTGTATGTTGAAAAATGCAAAGTGATTTCTCCTGCTGTTGATTCAGCGCTGACTTTTTCAAATTCTACTGGCAGGGCCGACAAAGCATGGATAAACCCTGTAAAACCATAGTAGGAACCAGATTCATTTTTGTTGGCAAGTTGCAAATCTGCTTCTCCAACTCCTCCTGGCAATGCAATATCTACAAACCAATTTGCTCCTGGCTCCGTCATGTCATCAAAACTTCCATCAATAACACCTGAAAAATTGAAGCCTCCCATTCCATTGTCCCATCGAATTTCTGCAGATGCAAATTCGCCGAATGCTGTGTCGCTATCAATCCATACTCTTAGAGTGTTCCCACTATTAATAACTTCGTGAGAAATGTAATTTCGGTAGGTTGCTGCAGAAAGAAATAGTGGGGAAGTAGCAATAATCATTGCCACAATAGTTAGTAATAACTGTTTCATACTACGGTTCTTAAGATGTTAATAAATTCAATTAGCCTGGGTCTTAATAGGAGTCAGAGAACACGGTAATGGCAGGCCTTAGGCACTCCCTGGGAGAAGGCCCAATAGCATCAGACTGTTCGGTAAGAGGATAGGAGTATACTTTGCGTATACGTTGTTGTGTGCACTACAAGTCCTGGGCCAGACAGGAACCAGTATTCTTGTAGATTGTTTTCTCAATGGTGAGTAAAGATAATCGCTTCTTCTTATTTTTACACAACTCGCTTTTTCAAAAGCCCTTCTGAGTCCTGTTAAAACCGAAAATCATATTTGTAGAGGATTCTTTGCTGATCCTGGAGTGACATACTCCTTGTTGATCAACGAAGGGAAATTAATAGGACATGCGTTTACAACTACTACTTGTCGGTCTTTTTGCCAGCGGCCTGTTGATGGCACAGGATTTTATGATGCAGGCATGGTACTGGGATTACCCCAGCCAAAACTGTAACCCTCCCTCCAATAAATGGGCAGCTCGACTAGCTTCTCAAGCTAGTACTATGGGGAATGCGGGCTTTACTTATGTTTGGCTACCTCCACCAACAAAAGGTGGTAGCGAATGTAGCGTTGGATATGACCCAAAAGATATTTATGACCTTGGTGATTTCGGACCAACCAGAATGGGTACCCGTGCCCAACTAGACAATCTGTTGTCGGCACTCAATAGCAACGGTATGGAGGCCGTCGCGGACGTAGTCTACAACCACCGAGACGGGGGTGATTGGGAGGACAACCCCGCAGTAGAGGCTTACATGTTTAATTATCCAAATGTTGGCCATGCGTGTAATGGTGGTATAACGCCATACCCCATTAATGGTAAAGTGCGATGGCGCCTTCCGTTGGGCGGAACCACCGGTAATACAGAAGGATTATACTACATCAAATTCTCTTCGGCTTCCGCTGGTCCCGGCTTCTACGGACGTGGATACAATATCTATTTTCAGACTTCACAGGTGGGCTGGCAGAATCAGGCAGATCAGTCGGAGGTGGAACCTAATGGTGGATTCGACTGTGGTACGCCAAATGATCAGACCCAGATCACTTTAGGTATAAACATGTTGGCTACAGTTGATAACCTAAACAATGGGGAATGTGGTGTTGATGAGTTCTTAGTTAATCTGCAAACAGGAGATTTTGACCCTTCCGGGGATTTTCTGGAAATCTATGTTACCCAAACGGGAGGGGACGGCACCGGTATCGATATCAGGCCGTATGATATCTATGCGGCTCCCCGTGGTGCAAATATTCTCAATGAATTAGCATTACAGACAAGAACGGATTTCACGAACATGCCAAGTGGACAAGGTCCGATGACCTATCAAAATTTTAAACCGAATGGCACACATCCGTCCTGCCTTGCAGGTGATTGGGACTACCCGTACTTTTTCTTCGATGTGGACCAGCGTGAAAGTAGCACACAAGATGTATATAATGAATGGAGTGAGTGGCTAATTGGTGATGTAGGTTTTGGTGGGTTAAGAATGGATGCGGTTAAACATTTTGACCCTAGTATGGTCACTAACTTGCTCAATTACTTGGGAAGCCGAGGAATTGAACCTGGTATGATTGTCGGCGAGATATTTAACTCTGACCCCAATAGCCTAATTGGCTGGGTTAATGACGTAAACAATGGTCTTACGGCCACGGTAGATGTGCGAGCTTTTGACTTCAACTTACGAGATGCCTTGAAAGATGCTTGTGATCAGCATTACTTCAACTTCTTCTTTGACGTCAGAAATGTATTTAGCTCAGGGATGGTCGCCTTTGGAGCTGACCCATACAACGTCGTTACCTTTCTTAATAACCACGATTTTCGGGGCCCTAACGAGCCGGTTCAGGAACATCCGATATTAGGTTATGCCTATTTATTGACCAATAATAAAGTTGGCTTGCCTTGTGTGTATTACCCTGATTTCTTTAGCGATACGCCTCCTAATCATCCATCCACCGCGTTGCAACCGCAGATTACGGAGCTGATCGATATTCATCAGGAGCATATTTTCGGTGCTACTAGTCATTATTACCTCAACGATTTTGGTACGCCCTACGCGAGCAACTATTACTCTGGCAATGCTAATCAGTGCCTGATCTATCAGATTAGTGGCGGAGCTAGTGGCGATGATGTAATTGTAGCCATCAATTTCGATGATGAGCCATTGCAAGTAAATCATCAAGTTCAGTTAGGGAATTTAGGTTTTGGCGCTCGCCTTGATGATGTGGTTGGTAACTCTGATTTTCCCTATGCTGTGGTCGATAATAGTGGTGGGGTTCCAAATAATATCTATATCAGCTTGCCAGCTAGGTCATATTCGGTTTGGGTTCAACGTACAGCAGGTGTTCTGCCGGCAGAATTGACTGATTTTACAGCGGAACTAGACAAAGGAAATGCACTGCTGAGGTGGGAAACCAGCAGTGAAGAGCAGCTCAAGCACTATCGCATTGAACGCTCGGTAGATGGTAGGAAATTCACTACGATTGATCACGTACAGCCACTGGGTGGCCTGAATGTAGAGCAGTCCTACGCATATCTGGATCGACAACTTCCGCGCAGCGTTGATCGCGTTTATTACCGCCTAGCAATAGTGGATGAAGATGACTCCACCGATTATTCACCGATCCGCAATGTTACTCCGCCAAAGTCTGCTGCGAAAATGTGGCCTAATCCGGTTAATGACCAATTGTCCTACACACATATTCCGGCCGGAGCACTACTAGAAGTGATTGATGTGAATGGACGAATTATCCAACGCGAGGTCTTGAACGAAGAATCAGGCCGAATTTCCACATCCACTTGGAGGGACGGGATATATCACCTGCGAATTAGCTTAGGGAGGGAGATACTCCACCAGGAGCGCATAGTAAAGACAGAATAAAAAAGTCGACCCCTCAGGACTTGAACCCGAACCACGGATTTCAAAGATCCGTATGCTAACCGATTACACCAGAGGTCAGAAATGCAAAAAGCCTTCACGATTTGACTCATCGTGAAGGCTTTTTATCAACTAGCAAGGCTAGTCGTCACAATGAGGGACAACCGTCGAAAACCTGATATTGCTGTATTATGCTAGTCATGATATGGATCCTTTGCAAGTAGTAATAGATTTGCTGAATAAATAGTTCCGCCATTAATAGATTTCAACGGGAGCCAGGCCCTCGCTGAAATCACGTAGCTCAAAGAAGTTAGCACGAGGATTGAATAGTTGTCGGCCAAGGGAATCGATGAAAGTCAGTCCGTAACGGGTAGCTACTCTGGCTAGACCATTCTTGTAAGGCCAGGCCAGGTAATACTCTGATGCCGTCATGGTGCTTCCATCCGGGCGAAGATAGCCCCAAAGCTCTCGCTCCTGGTAAGGGGCAAAGCCTTCCGAGAATGGTTGAATTTCTGTATATGATCGGGTAGTGACTGGCTCGCCTAAAGATGTTAGTAGTAAATAAGACTGGCCATTCGCAGCAATCCAGCGATCTTCCCCGGCATAGAAAAGCTGATCATATTGTGGTTCCATTATCCACTGACCATCCGTATCAATGAGCCCCCAACGATCTTCAGTTGCCGCTGCTGCGACTCCTCTTTGAAAGTCACTGGCTTGCCGGAATTGAGGATCAATCGTCCATTCGCCTTTTCGGTTCAAGTAGCCGTAAAGCCCTTGTCTGCGAGCTCTAGCAATATCACCTTGGAATGGCTTAAGGCGCTCATATTGATATTTGAGAATAGGGTTACCAGACCGATCAATGATGCCGTACTGATTGTCGATAGCAACAACTGCTTCATTATTCTCAAAAGCGGCGGCCTTATCAAATTGAGCGTCGATCGTGATGGTCCCGGTTGTATCAATGTATCCGTAGGATTCATCTTTTCTAAAGGAGGCAAGTCCTTCAGAGAATTCACTAAGATCAGCGTATTCTGCGGAGATGATCCATTCACCGCTAGTGTTGATATAGCCAAACTTTCCATCTACTTGCTGCGCACGAGCGCGACCATTAACGAAAGGCCAGGCAGCCCTCAAGGTAGGCGGTATGCTCAGCTGACCTCTTTTGTCAATATACCCCCAACGACCTTCAGTACGAACGAGAGCTAAACCATCAGAAAATGGCCGAACTTCATCAAAACGACTTTGAATAACCAGGTTGCCTGTATTGTCGATAAATCCCCAGGGGTAGGGGTTGTCTTCATAGTCAGCGGCTGGTTCTGGAAGTGGATCAGGAGTGTCAGAGCTTGGCGAGTCGGGCTGGCAAGCAAAAAGGATACTTAAAAGGAGCATCAAGCTTAAGTTATTCAACTTAGGTGCTACGGATCCAAATGCTGCGCTCTGCCCGGTCATAGTACTGCTATTATTTTTTCGCTGCTAGATAATCCCGGAATCCGGTCTTCTCCAGTTTTTCATATTTAACGGCTACGCCTGCTGCTAGATTCTCCTTATAGGTGACTAAGCGATCTCGGACTTCTTTGTCGCTGGCGCCAATGATTTGAGCGGCAAGGATACCCGCATTCTTGGCAGCGTTAACAGCCACAGTAGCAACAGGTACTCCATTGGGCATTTGTAGGATGGATAGCATAGAATCCCAACCGTCGATAGAATTAGACGACTTTATTGGAACGCCAATAACTGGAAGTGGTGATAGCGAAGCTACCATGCCTGGTAAATGTGCGGCACCGCCTGCTCCAGCAATAACGACCTGGATTCCCCGATCATGTGCTGCTTTGGCAAACGAAAACATGCGTTCAGGCGTCCGGTGGGCAGAAACAATGGTCAACTCATATTCAAGTTGAAGTTCTTCCAATACCTCTGCAGCCTGTCTCATAATCGGGAGGTCCGAATCCGAACCCATAATGATACTAATCATGTCTTTTCAAATTCTATAGCAATCAGAAATTCAATTTCAATAACCCTAGAGCTTCTCTGCTCCTAAACAGCGCAAGTTTTCCTTTACCGCTTTTGCTTTCGCTAGAAGCTCCTCCCGAGTTTTACCCATGATCGTCACATGGCCCATTTTTCGGTAGGGGCGCATTGTACGTTTACCGTAGAGGTGAACGAAAACGCCTGGCATTGCCAGTACTTCATCCAATCCGGCATATTGCGTAGCTCCCGTGTAGCCTTCAGCTCCCAAGATGTTGAGCATCAAGGCTGGCTGTAGCAACTCGGTAGATCCTAGCGGTAGGTTGAGTACACCTCTTAGGTGCTGCTCAAACTGACTGGTGATACAGCTCTCAATGGTGTGGTGACCACTGTTGTGCGGCCGCGGTGCTACTTCATTGATCAGTATCTCACCTGATTTGGTCAGGAACAATTCCACTGCCAATAATCCACTCAGACCAAAGGCAGCGGCGGTGCGTTCTGCTAGTTCAATAGCCGCTTCATTGACTTTTTCAGCAACATCAGCAGGAGCTAGGAGGTAATCTACAAGGTTGGCCTCCGGATCGAACACCATCTCAACTAGCGGGAAGGAACGGCTTTCTCCATTGGCATTGCGCGCTACTACCACGGCTAGTTCTTTTTCAATGTCTACCAGTTCTTCCACTAGTGCTGGGCCAGGCAGGAGTTTATTCTCTAAATCATCTACTCCTCGAATAAGAGCCACACCCTGACCATCATACCCACCGGTTCTCGACTTTTGGACAAAAGGAAATTGGAGGCTTCCTTCTGAAACCGCAGCCTTTAGCGCTTGTTCGTCAGCGTAGAGCCGATAGGGTGAAGTCGGTAGGTTGTATTTCGTGTAAAACTGCTTTTGTAGGCCTTTATCCTTAATGATATCTAAGACTTCAGGATTCGGATGCACTGTGATCCCCTCAGCGACCAGCTTATGCAGGGCGCCGGTGTGCACATGCTCTATCTCAATGGTCAGCACATCCACCTGTCGGCCAAAGGCCAGGACATCTTCCTCTTCTCGGAAATTTCCGGCAACAAAATGGGTAGCATAGGGCGCCGCAGACATGTTCTCATCCTTGTCCAACACCCAATAGGGCAATTGCCAATTGGCGGCTGGAAGTGCCATCATCTTACCGAGTTGGCCGCCACCAAGGACGCCTAGTTTTACAGTACCGTTGAATACGGCAGAAACCTGATCTTTCATCTGTTTAAAAATGATTTGCGGCTTCGCATAGGTG
>ENA-UENT01000214-UENT01000214.1-marine-metagenome-genome-assembly--contig:-NODE-214-length-42482-cov-4.723716_pt1 | contig 42482 bp, 30 predicted proteins | sample MGYA00237879_ERZ529330 | MGnify/ENA primary metagenome ERZ529330 (study PRJEB26372, sample SAMN05368345) | marine metagenome | biome: cultured habitat; feature: ocean water; material: water; isolation... | reverse complement strand
GCAGAACGCAGCCTTACATTAATTACATAACCAGTTCATTTAATGCTTTAAGGCTGGCACACTCCAGCGCCGAATCCCACGGACTGTAGAGATCAACAGATCGGTCTCGCTAGTGGGATCAAATAGGATATTATTTGGTTCCGTTCCTGGAAGCGCTTTATGAGTAAACATTTTTTGCCCATTCCAATTAAAGACAGTGCTCTGCCCTCCTTCAAGTGCAACAGCTAGCCATTGCAAACGGGTATTCACCGCAATACTCCGTACCTGTTGACCTCCGGTTTTATTTTGACTATCCACCAAGTAACGATTAAGAATCGCCCAATCACTTGTCGACCAGCGAATTATTTGATTGTCCCACCCGCCGGAAAACAGATAAGCGCCATCAGCCGAATAGGCTAAAGAACTCACCCGACTACCATGCGCTTGGAGAGCGTCTAAAAGTGTTCCCTCTTTGCTGAATACCCTGATCACATTATCATAGCAACCAGTAACAAAAGTCTGATTATCTGGTGAAAAGGCTACCGCAGCAACACGATCAGGATGATCCACTGCGATTTTCACTTTCCCGTTGGAAATTTCCCAAACAACGGCACGCATATCCTCGCCACCAGTAAGCAGCAACGTGCCATCAGGTGAACAGTCTATGTCGTCAATCGCTCCTTGTTGGCTGTATTCTCGTAGCATATTTCCTTCTCGATCCCAGCTCTTAATAACGCCACTATCATCACCAGTAAAAAATTGATCCCCAGCAGGATTAATTTGCACCGCTCGTATCGATGCCTCATGGCCAGACAAGAGAATCGGTTCCGCTTGCTGGGCAGTATACAAAAGGGCGTCCTGGGGCGCTGTAGTATTGGCTTCAAAGAAGTCATTGAGATCAAAATTTTCATCTAGTAAAAAGTCAGAATTATCCTGCGCAACTGATCCTACCAATAGCGTTTCGCCGTCCTCCGATATATCCATGCGGCTAAACTGCTGATCAGCATCAGCTAAATAGAACTCTTCCGTTTTACGCTCGATTGGCCAAACCCTTAAGGTACTGTCCGCACCGCCAGAGACTATCAAATTTTTTGATTTCACAAATTCGAGTGTAAGGACATAGGATTGGTGTCCATAATATGTCCTTAAGGTAGTGCCACCCTGATCCCAAAGTCGAATAGCTCGGTCATCACTTGCTGTAAGTACCCATCCCGTTTGGGCGACTTGAGTTAGGGCATTTACTCTTCTTTCATGACCAGCCAGATAAGTATTTTCACCAAACTCGAACAGGGACCAAGAAATGGCTAAACCATCACGAGAGCTGGAAAACAGACGTTGACCGTCCTCACTCCATTTCAAATCCAGTACCCGGTCTTGATGAGCTGACCATCGCCAAAGCTCCATTCCTGTTTGATCAATTCCGATGATATTGCCCAATTCATCACCAAGCACAATTGTGTCACCAGAAGAAGAGATGGCTACGCTTTCGACAAACACACCGCCATTATCCCAAATTGTTCGTTGCTCCCCGTCTAAGTTCCAATAGGATACTCCACCAAGATTATCGCTACTTATTAAGTATTGTCCATCTGGCGAAACTTCTAGCGCTAAGACAGCAGCGCCTGTCGCAAGCTCGTTAGTCATATTCCCTTTTAAATCAAAAAACTGTAGCGTCCCACTCAAGTCGGTTGCTGCAACAACTTGATCTCCATTAGGCAAAAAGGCTAGTCGAGTGAAATCCTCTTCGCCACTCCACTGCTCCTGTAGTATCCAGTCTGCGGTACGGTATAGCTGAATATTTTGCCCACTCGCTACTGCTACCAAGGTTTCATCCGGTGACAATGCTATAGCAGAGACAACAGCAGGACAAGTCAATACATGCTCATAAAGCTCCTGATTGCTGTAGATATCATGACGAGTTTGTATTGCTATCGGATCATCTGGCAAAATATTTACAGCCGACTTTGCATACGCTAATGCGGTCACTGGATCTTCCTGTTCTAACTGCAGTGCCTTGCTTATCAGGCTACTAACTTGGGCCTGCTTATCACTATTCCTCCACGCGAAATAGAAAATGATCCCAGCCGCTGCAACTGCAGCAACAAGAGCTCTTCTGACCCAAATAGCACTCAGTGCTCTACGTTCCTCTTCTGCTCTATACTTACGGCTGCGCTCAATCATAGCTTGCTCCGTGGCCGTCCATTGCCGCATTCCAGCCTGCCCATCCTCCACAGTTTGCAAGTCTTTTGGCGCTAATAGACTAGTCTCTGGGCGTTGCTCGTATTCCAACATCTTGGTCTGCAAGAGACGGAAGGCTCGTTGTCCTGGCAGATCCGAAGCTCGAATGGCATCTTGTACAATAGGGGCTAACGTATCATGTGCCAAACTACTCCGATTTGAACCTGCATCGACAAGCAGATACAAATCCTTTAATTGCTGTACGACTGCAGGAATCGCATTGGCAGTGTGTTGGTACTGCTGTTCCAGTTCATTTAACTGGCGAGCATCAGCAGTATTCAGCTCGGTTACATGGTAATTCAGGATATCCAGTGCTAAGCCGGACGCTACTACCTCAGTGCCGTTAGCCTCATCCCACAAACGGAATTGTTCCAACTGCTGCTTGAAAAAGTCCTCCAGAAAAATCCCCTGAGCATGAAGCGCTTGATAATCGGCTAAACTGAAATGACATGCTCCCTCGCGCTGCCCCTGCGCCCAGAGTTTGGTCAATAGAATTTGTAAAACTGGAGCTATGGGAGAGTTAGGGTCTCGTTGTAGATCGGTAGCAATAGTTGCTGGTAATCCTTCTTCAATGCTCAGGTTGTACTTATCTCGATGAGCTTTGGTCGAAGTAAGTCCGGTGATAATTTCACTAATTCCATTCCCATCAAGTCTTTTGATGAACTGCTTTTCGTAGGGCAAGCCTGCAGTCCGCACCGCAGCTTCAATTTCTGGGTGAAAGGCTTTTCTGTAGCTCAGCACCATACTCCCCAGTGGACGTTGATCCTTTTTCTGGAACAGTTCGTTCAATAGCGCTAAGAACTCAACCAATTCTGCTGTCTTGTCTTGATTTTCCTGTGGCCGCGTGAAAGTTTCCTCCAATTGATCCACCACAATCACTAAGGGTTGCCCAGTCTGCTCTTCGATTTGGTGCCACTGCTGAAGTGGTGACGAGGAAGATGCAGCATCAGAGCGTTGATCTTGCAGAAGCTGCTGTACCTGAAGCTTCAAACCCAGATCTTTCGAACGGCGAGTCATCAAAACCTTAGCGTGCTTTTGCAAGCGAGGAAGTAGGCCAGCCTTTAAAAATGAGGATTTACCAACTCCAGATTGCCCGTGCATGAGCAGCAAGGGAACCGATTGATCTTTGAGCAAGCGGTGATAAGCCTCACTGATTTCACGGCCACGGCCAAAGAACACGCGAGTGTCCGATACTTCATAAGGAGCCAAATACCGATAGGGCTCATTAGGTAAGTCGTATTGATCCGCTACGCTTGGCAAACCAAACAAGGGATTACCAGCTGCTCGTGGAAGGTTCCAATACCGTACGTCCTCGCGCCCCGGTGTGATAAATTTCCGCCAGGGAAACCGAAGTGCCGAGTGGCCATCCAAACTCATATCTTCTCGGAAAGCCTCAGTCCGATACAAGGTCCGGACTTGATCATTCTCTGCGAGAGCCATGACTTGTTGCTTGGCTTCGCGCCAGGACGGTTCTAACTCCAACCCGGCTGCAATTCCACGATAGAAAGCTACCGAGAGTTCAGTGGCGACATCATCTCGCACCGCACTATTGGTACCAATAACCATGGGAATCCCCTCCTGGCTAAGATCCGCAGCCATTGACCCGGTATGGCAACCGTTCAAAAAGACCAGTTGTAAGCCTTGCTGGTTGGCCAAAAACGGTACCAAGCCTGCAGCCCTTCCTCCAGTTGAATTGCCTGCTAAATCTTGTAATAAGAGACGATCAGCACCTGCATGACCCGCAAAATGAAAAACAGCGATTCTATTGCGGTAGCGCGGATCCTGAAAAACATCAACGATACTTTTCAATGTGGCGCTCTCCAGAATTAGAAACTCACCATTTCCATCTTGTTCCACCTGTCGCAGGGCATCACGCAAACCATTGACTTCCACCGAAAGGTTCCGCAAGTACCTGCCACTCTCATAGCCGTCATTCGCAAACGCGAAAAATAGAAGGGGTTTACTCATACCTATGGGCTTTAATTTTTGACCTCAGTGTTATCAAATTGTTCCACTCAATTTCTTTAAGAACTCATCTAGTCGAGCTTTGCTCGTCGGAATCTTTCTCGTGTCTCTCATCACAATATAACCACCATCTGCTTTGTGCCAGGAGTCGACAAAATCAATGTTTACCACTGCACTCCTGGAAACCCGATGGAACATATGTTTAGGCAACATCGCATTGATAGATTTCAGGGTCTTTACTGCCAAGAATTTTGAGCCATCCTGGCTATGAATTTCTGTATTGACATTATCTGCAATGCAATAAGTGATCTCTTCAATCCGAAAAATCTTCTGTCCGTTTCCGTCGGGCACAAACAACCGCTCCGGAGGTTTCTGTTCGTGTATCCGCTGAAGCGCCTGATCAGTAGCTTTGCGCAATTCGGCTGGCCGGATTGGCTTCAGTAAATAGTCTACTGCTTGCGCCCGAATTGCCTTGATCGCATATTCATCAAAGGCAGTCGTGAAAATTACCTGAAAGGGGATCTGCTGAACTTTATGCAGTACATCAAAGCCCGACATCGTACCGAGATTGATATCTAGAAACACCAATTGTGGCCGGTGTGCAGTAATTGCCTTTACGGCTTCTTCGCCCGTAGCACAAGTTGCTACTACAGATAACTCTGGACAATTCTTCTCGATTTTCATCAAGATATTCTCCATTCCTCCAGCCTCATCCTCTACCACTATCACAGGTATATTTTTCATCTATCTAAAAGTTTTCTGCACAGCTATAGCCGCTGTGCTCTCACATCATCTTTTTTAATCAATCCTGGTGTGATCCTATGATCAAATATGATCATGCTAGGTTCATCACAATTAATTGTTTCGCTGAACTATCGGATAGTGGATAATAACCTCTGTCCCGCAAGCTTTTCCGAGCTCATCAAACAGATCGGAATACCGAATGGTGGCACCCTGATCATTTTGAATTGATGCCAATCGCTCCGCCGTGATTTCCATTCCCCATGAAGTCCGGTCTACCACGGATTGTCGATTGAACTCTTTTGCTTTCTCGCGCCCTACCCCATCGTCCTTGATGCGGATTTCCAATTGCCCGGCATCGCCCCCATGAATTCGCAACCAAATGTTACCCGGGGCTTGCTTGTTCTGGATACCGTGAATAATCGCATTCTCAATGAATGGCTGAAGGACCATCGGTACGATTTCAATCGACTCAAGGTTCAGGCTTTCATCGATTTCAAAATGATAATTCAGGTTATCACGCATCCGAAGTTTCTCCATCCGCAAGTAATACCTTAGCGTATCCAGCTCCTTAGCCAGGCTAATTCGCTTTGCCTTGGAGTTATTGAGTACCAACCGGCTAAGCCGACTAAAGTCAATGATGTATTCAGAAGCTTGCTCGGAATCCCCCTTATTAACCAGCGAATCAATAGCGTTCAGACTGTTGGAAATAAAATGGGGATTCATCTGAGCCCTCAAAGCAGCCATCTTACTTTCAAGTTGCTCCTGAAGTAAGAGTCTTTCCGCCTTCTCATGTCTCACCTTTGACCGCTGAATAAGGTAAATGAGTATCCCTGCTACCACTGCCAGCAGACTGATGAGGAAGAGACGATTCCGGTACAGTTTATCTTGGGCTACACGCACTTTGAATGCCTCCCGCTTATCTCCTGCCTCTCGGAATGAAGTGCGAGTAATCAAGCGAATCTCATCAAGAGCTTTTGTACTACTGGCCAGTAGAGGTGCACAACGGTCGCCTATATCTTCGCAAATCTTAGCGACAGACTCCCCCACTTGCTGTATATATTTAGGGTTTTGCTCATCAACTCCTCGTTCAATCGCTAAGAGGTAATTCTGTGCGAGTGAATCGTAGTGTTCCTTTGCCGTAGCAGGAAATGTAACAGCATGGTTATGGTGGTTGGCTCCGATTTCATAATACACCTCGCTCTGACCAGAACCCGTAGCACTCAATAGGCTATGGAGCAGCCGCATACTACCATCATACCACTGTAATTCTTCCAGATCAGTAAACCTCCAAGCCAACATTGATGCGTAGTCCAACTTAGCTTTCCTGAGCGCCTCTCGATGATCGCCTGTCCGAAGCAAGGTCATAGCATCATGCATAAGTGCGTCTGCCCGTTCAAAACTATCCTGAAAGAAAATGGCGTAATTCCATAACAGGCGAGCTTGGCGTTTCACATTGTCACATTGCTGGTAAGACTGTAAAGCCAGATCATAGTAATGCTCAACAGAATCGGTGATATTCAAATCATACAGGATGTTACCCCGAATCCGATAATAGTCTCCCCAAGCCAAGCAAAGTGAATCAGAAGATTCGGCCAAGGAATTCAATACACTTTCAGCACTTTCACTGTATTCCTGGGCGGCTTCGGACTGATAAAGGTTATACAGTAGGCTCGCATGCAGGTTGTAGGCGTCGACCAAGAGGCGTTCCTGACCCGGCGCATCTTCCAGTAAGTCGGTGCTGATTTTAATATCTACCAATGCACGTTGCAGGTCAATATTTTGAGGATCTTCCTCATTCATGATAAAGGCCTTCCAGAAAAGTGCTTCCGCTAAGCCAGCATCATCCTTTTGTTTTTGACTCAGGAGTTCAACGTGTTCGGCCAATGTCAAAGCCGTAGCAGGTTTTGATTCCTGCATCCGACGGACTTCAGCTAATAGAAATTGAATCTGTTCCTTTTCATTCTTTATTTGCTCAAATTGCTCCCAAACCGCCTCGGGCAGTGTGGCCTCATAAGCATTGGGTAAGGGTTCAAGCGCCTCAAAACCGGGAGTTTCACAACTTACAACTAGACTAAGCCCAATCAGTAGTGTACTCCCGATTAAAAGGTTTCTCAGAAAAAAGTGAAGAGTATCGGACTCCCTAATTACTTGCATTATTGAGTAGGTTCTCCAGTGTTTCCAAGTAGTTGAGTAGATCGTTAATGTTATCTACTAAAGTTGTAGAAGGAATATTACCGAAATTGATGGCGCTCCGATAGTAAGCAGCATTCTCTGTGCCATCAGGGCGTGGTCGCAACTCACGATTTTCCGCTTTCTTCTCTTCCTTCTTTGCGTGTTCGATTAAATCGTAAATCGTACGGATCGTCGACGCATCTTGAATGACATCAATTTCATCCAAGATTAATTGTTCAAAATCTGAAACTGTGTTCGCAGCCATAAGAGTTATATTTTGGAATTTAAATCCAAAGTAAGTATTCAGGTAGCTAAATTTTGAGGACATTTAGGGAAGACAAAGCCTCAGAGAGGCAAATCAAGATTTGATCTAGGGAACGAATGCTACCCTCGGTGGTTGAAACTAAAAGTATGGAAAAAAGGCGGAATATCAAGGTTCTTTCACTCGGAATTGATCGATATGCACACGAGTCGATTCCCAACCTAGGAGGAGCAGTATCTGATGCTAGAAAACTCCGGCAATTCTTCACCGAGTCCCTACAAATTCCTCCTGAAAACTATGTGGCATTGTACGATGAAGCCGCGACACGTACTGCAATCATAGCCAACTTCAGAGCGCACTTTGGAAATCTAACCGCAGGAGATATAGCAGTACTTCACTTCAGCGGGCACGGATCATGGGAGCCTTGTTCCGATGCCTTCATCGAAGCAGATCTAGATCCGGAGGGAGGTCGCAATGAAGTACTGGTCTGTCATGACAGTAGAGTAGATGAAAGCTTACCTATAGCAGATAAAGAATTGCGGCTTCTTGTTGCAGAAGCAGAACAAGACTCCAAGGGTGACCTCATCGAAGATTTACATTTCGTGTGCCTGTTTGATTGCTGTCATTCGGGATCAATGCTGAGACAGGGTACTGGAAATGTACGAAACAGGCTGTGCCGGGATAGCAACCAACAAAGAGCATTGGGCGACTATTTGGAGGGGCAATATCAACAGATGGAAACCTTGCATATCCCTCCCGCCAACTTCATCCTGCTTGCAGCTTGCAGCCCAAGTGAATCAGCATTGGAGGATGATAATGGCGGCTTTTTCACCAATGCGCTGTTAGCACAGCTAGAGGTTGCGAACACCCAGAATCGTTTTCCGTCCTACGCCGAATTATTCCCGATTCTTCGCGAGCGCATTTTCCAACAGAGCCATACGAGTCAAACGCCCCACCTAGAACCCGTCGGAAAAGTAAATCCTTATGACACCTTTCTAGGTCTACCTGGCAACTCAGCAACTCCTTATCCCGCTATCGTTCGTCAGGATGATAAATGGAAAGTTAATCGTGGAGCCATCCACGGTGTCGTCTATGATGATGTTTGCCATCAAGCATTACCCATATTTCGTACAACTGATATGCATCAAGCCATAGGATGGTGTAGCGTTGCCAGTGTTGAACTAGAATACACCTTAATCCAGGACATCCGATTTGAAGGCAGTGCCATAACTCCAGATTCTGATAGCGACCAAATACTTTCCCAATCTCATCAGGAATTCCGAGTTGGATTAAGTGGTCGCCCACTACCGATACGCATTGATAGAAGAACAGAGGAAAAGAGAGCAACCGAATTATTGGAGGGTTTACAGGCCAGTAGCTTTTTACTGCTAACAGATGCCGCTCGCTATAGCCTCATCATAACTGATGATGTGGTGCAACTGCTGGGTCCAAATCAAGAGCGACTCATAGCGATCAAGGACTATTCGAAAAATACTACTGACAGCATACTCCAATTCCTTTTTCAGATCAGTAGATGGGAAACTATTAAGCTACTTACCAATAACAAGAGCAGTCGAATTAAGCCAGAAAAAATAACGCTCTCATTTGAGTTTCGTGATAGTAATGGCATGATTCAGAGTATTGACAAAAGTCAGCCTGATCAAGATCATGAAGTCATTGAAGTAGAATATGACCCAGTGCATGGTCCAATTCTCTATAGTATCAAAATGACACACTTTAATAGCCGTCGCCTGTACTGCTACCTGTTACACCTAGATCGTAAATTTGGCATGAAGCAAAAACACGAAAACTACACCAAATACATCTTGCTGGGCGAGGATATTTATCTCTATCAATCAATCACAGATCGAATTGGGCTTGGCATTGGCGATGACCATACCAACGAGATAGAAGACACCTTCGTGTTGGTAGCCGGCCTACAGCCGTTAAGCGTACCCTATGCGTTTGAGCAAGCTGGACTAGGAAAGCATTTCCAAAAGACGATCGATGCCGCTACACTCGACGGTAGTGGCACCAACACTCGAGAGGACCTTTCAATTGGAGTCTGGAATGAAACGGAGTGGGTCACTCGAAAAATCAGAGTGCGTACTATTCGTAAACGTCCTTGAAGTTTCACCGAACTACTTTAAATTATCCACGAAATAAGGCTCCCGCGGCTCTCCGCCATACCGGTGCCGGAAAGCTCGGCGGCGGCGGTAGGGATAAACCGTAGCAATCTCGCCACGTAAGTGTAGCCCCTGTACTCGTTTCCAAAAGTCTGGACCAAACAGGTCAGGGTGCAGCTCCATCAAATAACTGCGATGTTCCTCATTCGCTACCAGGAAGCGAGGGAACTCTTCAGGGAAGATATCATTAGGACCAACATGATAATAAGGCTCTGCTGCCATTTCATCCCAGGGATCCTTGGGAGCAGGGATTCTGCGAAACTTGTAATCGGTAAGGAAGCCTATTTCGTCATAGTCGTAAAAGACGACGCGTCGAAGACGAGTCACACCAAAGTTTTTGAGGAGCATATCTCCTGGGAAGATATTTACGGCCGCCATCTCCTTTATGGCTTTGCCGTATTCATTAATGGCTTCCCGTGCCTCAGTGGAGGTAGCCGTCTGCAGGTACACATCCAAGGGGATCATGCGCTTTTCAATGTAACAGTGCTTCAGTATCAAGGTGTCTTTTCTTATTTCTATTTGAGAAGCACACTCCGTTTTCAGCTCCTCCAAGACATCCTGTGCTATTCGACGCAATGGAATGGAGAGCTGCTGAAACAGGTAACTATCCGCCATTCTACCCACACGATCATGCTTATTGACCAGTTCATAGCGCTTAACCACCTCTTGAAAAGTAACTTGTTTGGGCGGCTTAAATTTGTCTTTTATGACCTTGAAGACCGTTGGATGTGAGGGTAATGAAAACACCGTCATCACCATTCCTCGGATACCCACTGGAAAGGTAAATCGATCCATGGTTTGGTCGAGGTGTCGTTCGAAATCCCGATAGAAGACCGTTTTTCCATGCTTCTCGAAACCGATGGAGTTATAAAGCTCCCCCAGACTTTTTGTCGGCATTACCGACCGCAGAAAATCAACCATCTCACTAACAATATCCACATCCACCAGGAAGTAGGCACGGTTATAGGAGAAAATGGTACTGACCTCCTGTTCGTGCAATAACAAAGCATCAATAATGAGCCCCCCGTTCTTGCCATGTAAGATGGGCATGACAAAGGGCACGGGTTTACCATGTTGGACCAAACGACCAACGATATAGGCGGCTTTATTACGGTAGAAAACAGATTTTAATAGCTGTAATTGCAGTGGAAAACCGTCAACGGCATGTGCTGCTGCCCATTCCCGTAAAGCCCGTAGGAGGTATCCTAAATCTCGTTCCTTATCCTCAAAAGGGATATCAAAGGGATAGTAATCCAGCATTTGCTGCAAACCCAACTCATAGGTACCGGTCAAGTACAAAGAATGGTAGATGGGGACGGTACTCTTAAATTCCCTGTACGTACCTTGGCCCTGGACAAACATCAGTTCATCATCCTTCCCCAATTTTCCCTGATGGGCATGACGAAAAACCGAGTTGTAAAAGGATTCCGCAATATTTCGGGTATTGAAATTAGCGATCTCTTCAGCAAAATGGTATCGCATTCTCAACCATAATTCACGGTCACCTGCCCGATCATTCAGAAACTCCAAAAGTCGCTCAGTAGTCTCCCCCACCAATTCCTTGTAGAGACTAATTCGCTGTCTCGCAGCCTCCTGAATACCATGCCAATCCTTCTGTTCAAAGCGTATTTGGGCACGCTTTGTAATGCGCTTATATCGGCCGTGATAGCCGATATATGCCTCCAGTACCAGGTAGGCAGCTTCGTACGGAATGAGTTTTTCGAATACCATGGCTTTAATTTACTTAACTATACCACAAAAAACACCTACCTTTGCGCGCGATTTACGGGCGGTTTTACGAAACACAACCGTCCGCCCCAAAGCATTGAAAACATTATGACTGATCTTCGCAATATTGCCATCATTGCTCACGTAGACCACGGAAAGACTACCCTGGTAGACAAAATGTTACTCGCTGGACAGCTCTTCGCTGATCACGAGACACCGGGTGAGCTCATTCTGGACAACAACGATCTCGAGCGCGAGCGTGGCATTACCATTCTGGCCAAGAACGTCTCCATTACCTATAAGGGTACCAAAATCAACATCATCGACACCCCTGGTCACGCCGACTTCGGAGGTGAGGTGGAACGTGTACTCAACATGGCAGATGGCGTATTGTTGCTTGTAGATGCCTTTGAAGGACCAATGCCGCAGACGCGCTTTGTTCTTCAAAAAGCACTAGAACTTGGTCTACGTCCTATCGTAGTCGTTAACAAAGTCGACAAGCCGAACTGTACGCCAGAAGAAGTTCAGGAAGCGGTATTCGACCTAATGTTCAACCTTGGCGCTACAGAGGAGCAGCTTGATTTCCCAACGGTCTTTGGTTCTGCCAAGTTTGGTTGGATGAATGACACCTGGGAAGAGCAGACCGATAATATCCTGCCGTTATTGGACGCAATCCTGGAACATGTTCCTTCACCTGAGGTGGTAGAAGGTACAACCCAGTTATTGGTGACCAGCATCGACTACTCTCGCTACATTGGCCGTATTGCCATTGGTCGCCTTAGTCGTGGCTCACTTAAAACAGGCCAGCAAGTAAGTTTAGTGAAGCGCGATGGCACCGTAGAAAAACACCGCGTACGTAACCTGTACCTATACGAAGGCTTTGGTCGTAAGGAGGTAGAAGAAGTACAAGCGGGTGACATCTGCGCCATCTTCGGTATTGAAGGGTTTGAGATTGGCGATACAATTGCAGATGTAGAAGCACCAGAGGCTTTGCCAACCATTGCAATCGATGAGCCGACCCTGAGTATGACGTTCAATATCAACGACTCTCCGTTCTTTGGACAAGAAGGTAAGTTCGTGACCTCTCGCCACATCAAAGATCGTTTGGAGGCTGAGTTGGAACGTAACCTAGCCTTGCGCGTGGAGCCTACCGAGTCATCTGACTCCTTTAAGGTATTTGGTCGCGGGGTACTTCACTTGTCGGTATTGATTGAAACCATGCGTCGTGAAGGATATGAACTACAGATCGGTCAGCCACAGGTTATCATCAAGCAGATTGATGGTCAGAAGTGCGAGCCTATCGAGGAGTTGACGATTGACCTACCAGAAGATATGAGTGGTACGGCCATCAATATGGTAACTCAGCGTAAGGGAATCATGCTAAGCATGTTGCCGAAAGGTGATCGGGTTATCCTAGAGTTTGAGATTCCAAGCCGAGGCTTGATCGGTCTCCGTTCGAATATGCTAACTGCTACTGCCGGTGAGGCCATCATGACTAGCCGATTCAAGGAATTCCAACCACTGAAAGGGGATATTCCTGGCCGTATCAATGGTTCACTGATCAGTATGGAGAAGGGTAAAGCTATCCCCTACTCTATCAACAACTTGCAAGACCGTGGTCGCTTCTTTATTGATCCAGGAGCAGAGATCTATGAGGGTCAAGTAATTGGCGAGAACAGCCGTCCGAACGACCTGGTAGTCAATGTGACGAAGACCAAGAAGTTGACGAATATGCGTTCTGCTGGTGCAGATGATAAGAACCGTATCGTTCCAGCACGTAAGTTCACCTTGGAAGAAGCCCTAGAATTCATCCAGGCGGATGAATTTGTGGAAGTAACGCCAGAAAGCATCCGTTTGCGTAAAATCCTTCTGCGGGAGGCTGAGCGTAAGCGTGGTCATAAGATCACTTTCGGCTAGATCGAAAGCTGGAAATAGAAGCTAACGTGAGCTTAGGAGACGATTTCTTCCTAATTTGTTGATCGGCACAATCACTTGCCTAGACCCAAACTCACGATAAAGCTAGAAATTACGAAGTCGAAAGCGGAGGATACCTCTACTTTCGACTTCTGATTTTTAGGCGCTGTTGCAATTAAAATCCAAAGCGCGTCCCCACTACCCAAAGCCCGAGATTCCTAGTGCGGTTAGGCGCACCGGGTACCTGTAAGGCCTCTGATCGCACATTACTGTCTAGCTGGAAAGCATTGGGATAGTAATTCACGAAGAGGTTCGAAAAACTGTACCCAAGATGAGCGGTGAGTCCGTACTGTAAGCCTGAATGACTAAATAAGACCTCAGACTCTCCCAACTCGTAGATCGGTATCCGATTAAAATCATCACTTATCACTGTGCTAAGTCTCCCACCTAAGCTGACCGACCAGCGTCCCTCGGGACGACGGTTATACCATTCGTAGTAGGGACCAATTTCCAAAAAGGGCATTATTGCTCCAATTTGTTTATCCAGAATTCGCTCTGGCAAGTCACTGACCAGCTCCTCAAGTTCAGCACTACTAAGTGTGGAGCCTTCCGTAAGCGAACGAAGAGACCCACGGCGCACATTTCGTATTCGGTAGTTTACCAATGAGGCCCCTATCCCCACTCGCAGGCGCCATTTCCGAGTTCCTTGTTCTTTCAATAAGATGCTATTACCGAAAGTAAAGTCGACAGCTGTCTTACTTCGAATTTCACCTCGTATGGTGTACTGTAGCTGTTCCTGATTTTCCTCACTCAACAAGAACGGCCTTGTGGTCACCAGGAAGCTTCTACCTATAGTGAAGCCTGCGTTGGTGGTAAAAAACCACGAATTCAGCCGGAGGCCACCCGTAACCCCTTTTATCACTTCCGGTGCTTTGACACCAGCGCGGAGTTGTTCGGCACTATACTGATCCAAAGACTCTTCCCCCGTAAGTCCTTCCTGTCGCATGCGCCACAGTTCATCGAAGAGAAAATTGAGGTCATAGCGATCGATTACGGCGAAATCAGCTGGTGATTTGGCTAGAAAAATCACTTTCGTATTATCACCGATCTCTACCTCAAGGGTATCCAAATAGACCGGTTGTTGGGCATGAAGAGCCGGGCTGATCAGCACACTGATCAGTGCAAAGAGAAAAAGACTTCGCATATCACTTAAGGTTTTAATTTGGTTTTGAACTAGCTTTTGAAGCTGGCGGCAGGATGGAAAACGTACCATCTCCATTGGGTTGAACACCGAGTTGTACCCAATCAATTTCGCCTTCCATATTCAAGCGTTTGTACTGCTGCCAGAGCCGTTTAGCAAAAGCTCCCTGACGAGCTTCTGCCGCCGGGATTTCTGGAATTCTTAGTTTCAGCTTAGTTCCAGTACGGGTATCGGCCGGCAATGCAACTACGGACTCGGGTAATAATTCGAAAGAATGGATAAGCGGTGCCACTGGTGTCACTTCTGGCAGTTGCTCCTGCGCAATGGGCAGGGTTATCATTCTAGCTACGGTATCCTCTGGTATGGTCATAGCTGCAGGTGGCACCGGAGTAAGCTTTTGCAAGGGTAACGGTTTGGGTTGTGTGGCTTTGGGAACGACCGTTTCTGGCACATCCAGTCTTTCATCTACCGGTCGTTGTTCTCTTATATCTGGTGCTAAACCCTGATGTGGCATCTCAAACACTTGCTCCACCTGAGTTTCTATTGAGGTCGGTGAGTCGCTTTGGTTCCACACCAGGAATCCTCCTAGGAGGAGTGCTCCTGAACATCCCCACAATAACCACCAAGCCCTGCGTCGCGGAGAGGTTTGCTGTTCCTCAATTTGCCGCCAAACACGCTCTGCCGACCAAGTTGGCGCCTCCGTTTGATCCCACAGTTCTGTAGGGTACGGTTCGTGTTCCTGTAGCCGTTTCATATGCTGTTCGCTTTTTTCAATTGTCGTTTCAAATATGCTCTGGCCTTGTTCAATTGAGACTTAGATGTTCCTAAGGATATTCCTAGGGCCTTAGCAATATCAGCATGGGTAAAACCATCAAAGACGTACAACTGAAGTATGGTCCGATAACCTTCAGGAAGCGCTTGAACGAGGTGCAAAACCTCTTGCAAGGAAAGCATCGCCAGGACATCATCCTCGCCGTCCCTACTCGTTTCCACTGGCAGCTCCCGTTCCTGTTGCCAACGCTTTTGCCGTCGCAAGCGCTCCAGGGCTTGATTGATGACAATGCGGCGCATCCAGGCCTCGAACAAATTACGGTGGGCAAATTCCTGATCATCCACAGTTCTAAAAATCTTCACAAATGCCTCTGAGGTAGCATCCTCGGCCGCCATTTGGTCATTCAGATAGCGATACGCAACCCGGTATAGCCGCTCACCGTAGTTCGTAAACAAGCGTTGTTGCACTTGTCGGTCACTAGAGCCACCTTGCCAAATTTGGGTACGCAATGTCTTGCTGATTTGTAAGGGTAATGAGTCAAACAGACCAAGGGTTGCCTGGCCGTGTTCTTTTTCCCAAAATTAAGTATCTGGAAGGCTAGGTGCCGCTACCAGGTCGTTGTTAATCCAGCTACTGACAGATTAATTTGCCGCAGTTATCGAACGTACATGCTGGATTAAAGTCCGCTTTTTGAAAATTTATCCCGGCAATAATCGGCAAGAGTCCCTCGATTCCTGTATTTTTGTAAGTGATAGCACCGATAGTCCGCTCAACAATCTCCGCGGTGCTACTCTAACAATAGCACATCTACAGTCTCTTCTGCCCCGAGAACCTAATCCTATTGATTATGCGTCAAGCACTACTTTCGTTGTTCTTATGTTCAACCTTCGCGCTATTATTTGCTATTAACAACCGGGACAGAGATGGTCTTTTCCAGGATTCTAGTCCACTAGCTGACGAATTGAACGACAAGAATAGTCAGTTTTCCAACCAAGACGTAAATAAAGACTTAATCGGTTCAAGCTCCCTCACACAGGATCAGCACACATTCTGTACTCTGGAGGAGTGTGATGAGCCTTACGTCTTCTTCTATGGCGAGGATGCCGACTACGGCGGCCGTACCTTGCTATCACATGATGGTTTCCTGTTTATCGGAGGTAATCGAGGAGATCAAGCTTTGCTAGCTAAGATGACACCTTCGGGTGAGGTCATTTGGACACTGGTGATGCAGCCCTTTCTAGATCTGCCAAACTTCGTCGTTGATCTCAAAATCGACAGTGACAACAATTTAATTGGAGTTGGTAGCGCTCGAATTGGAGCCACAATAGAATCTTTTGCGTTCAAATTGGACCCTGAAAACGGACTCATAATTTGGACCCAGGTTTACGAAAACCTCAGTACTGCGTACTTTGACGTGTCTGATATCTTTGAGCCAAGCCCAGGAGGAGATTACCGGATCCTAGGTAGTGTCTGGAATCAGTCACCAGATACTGGCTGTGACGCCTCTTTCTACTCTATTGATCGTAACACTGGTCAGATCACTGATATCAGAATGAACTATACTTTAGGTTCTTGCGAAAGTATTTGGTCAACGGTTGAAAACAATGGAACCTTCTATATCACGGGGCGATTCAACTTTTCAAATTCGGGTTCAACTCGGATGCGCCCAGCTATTATGAGTTTAAATGAGACTGGGACTCCTCTGTGGTCACGGCTTTATCTTGTTGGAGTAAATACAGATGCTCGCCTTTACTCCTCTGACATTAGCTTCGATGGCCCAAGTAATCTTGTGATGACGGCTCATGGAGATGATGATGGGGATGAATCTCTTACGACAAACGATATATGGATTGTCCGCACTAATCTAGCTGGAGGCGCACAATGGGCAATCAAATATACATTGCCAGAACCAGTAGGAAGTAAAGAAATTGTCCCCGTTGGAAATGGATATGTAGTGCTTGCTCAGGCAACACAAACGTCCACTATGTACCTACTTCGAGTAAACGGCCAAGGTGACCTCTTTTGGGCCAAGCAGCTTAACAATCTAGAAAACAGAAGAGAGACGGGGGATGATCTTATCGTAGAAGGTGACTTTATCTATATGGTTGCCACACATATTGGTGCCGATAACAATCACCTTGCCTTGCTTCGAATTGACTTTGAAACCGGACAACTCGTAGACGATTGCTATGAATCAGTTGACTTCGAGACAACTCCCTTGTTCATCACCTCACCTTATGATGGATTCAATTCAATTACTCCGTTTTCAACCACGCCTACTGGAACTGGCCCAATTACAGTAGTTCCTGATGATCTAACGCCATTGCCTATTAGCTGTGCTCCAGCCTGTGGATTGGAAATTTGTGACAATGGTATTGATGATGACGGAGATGGCTTAGTAGATTGTGAAGACCCTGATGTAGCCGATGACTGTTGTTGCTACGAACCTCCAGTCCTTGAATTGGGTGATGATATAGTCCTTTGTGAAAATGAGGCTATTGAACTCGACGCAGGCCCCGAATTTGAGACTTATTCATGGTCTGACATGAGTGTGGAACAAACTACCACCAGTACTCTACCGGGAATTTATAGTGTTACCGTTACCGACCAGTGTGGCAATGAGCAGGTAGATAGCCTTGAAATTCGAATTGACCCTGCGCCTTCTATCGATCTCGGACCAGACGTTACCTTATGCCTAGGCGAGACCTTAACGCTGGCGGTTGATGGATTCACAACCTATGAGTGGTTTCCAACTGATGGTTTTGATTGTAGTGATTGCCCTACTGTCACCTACAATGCGGCAGAGAATAATACGATTATAGTCATTGGCACAACCGAAATAGGATGTGTAAGCACCGACACGCTAATGGTTAGCTTCAGCGACGAGCAGGCCGGCACCTTTACCGCCACCGATCTCTGCGCAGGCGAGACGCTTACCTTTGGTGATCTGCTAATCACCGAAGCTGGCTTATATTTTGACACTACCACAGTAGGTGATTGCACTGCAATTGACACCCTGGAAGTGACAATTTTATCCACCTTCGAAACCAGTGAAGTAGCAAGCATTTGTGCGGGCGAGACATTAACCATCTTTGGCTCACAAGACGTAACTGAGGCAGGAACCTATACCATGGATTTCACCGCAAGTAATGGATGTGACTCTACTCATACCATTGTATTGACCGTGCGAGAGACCTTCTCCACTAGTGAAACCGTAGAAATCTGCACCGGAAGCACCACCGATGTATTTGGGGTGGAAGTCGGTGAGGCTGGAGACTATGAAATGACCTTCACGGCAGAGAATGGATGCGATTCTACCCATACAATTACTGTTGTGGTGTTGGATGAATTAAATACGGAGGAACAAATAACCATTTGTGCAGGCGAATCAGTCGATATATTTGGTACATCTACCGACGTTGCTGGTGAGTACAGCATGACCTTGATGGCAGAAAATGGTTGTGATTCTACACACACCATTACCCTTAGTGTCCTGGACGCCTTTGCTACAATGGAGAGTCTCAGCATTTGTGCAGGCGAAACCATTGATATTTTCGGCAACCCTGTGGATGCCGCCGGTGACTACAGCATGACATTTACGGCCGCTAATGGCTGTGATTCTACCCATACTATCACACTGAGTGTATTGGAAGCCTTTGCCACCAGTGAGACAATAGGCATTTGCCCAGGTGATTCTGCAGAAGTATTTGGAGAGTCCATTGATGAGGCTGGCGAATACGTCATGACATTTACCGCAGAAAACGGATGTGACTCCACACATACTATTACGGTAGTAGCACTGGAAGCATTCTCTACCAACGAAATACTACCAGATCAATGTTTTGGTAGCAGCGTAGAAATTTTCGGTGATAACGTTACAGAATCAGGAACGTACACCCAAACCTTCACTGCTGCGAATGGCTGTGACTCTACCCATACAGTAGAAGTAACCTTCTTACCACTAAACGAAACCTCGGAAGAGATCTTCCTTTGTGATGGAGAAAGCGTGGACGTTTTTGGAGAAATGGAGGACGAACCAGGAATGTATACCGAATCCTTTGTTGGCGCGAATGGTTGCGACTCTACTCACACGATCACGCTGATTACCGAAGAATTTACTGGTAGTGCCAATATCTTCCCACCCTGCCCAGGTGACCCAGACTCCTGGATAGTTTATATCCGGACCGTTGGAAATGGTGGTCCGTATACCGTAAGTTGGAATGGCAACGTGGTGGTTAGTAATACCATCAATGGAGTTCCAGTGGGTGACCACGTAGCGGTCGTAACGAGTGCCAACGGATGTGTTTATACTGTGGAGTTTACAGTACGTCCATACAATCAGCCCTGGTGGGGATTGGTGAGTGGTCCTAGCTGTGATGACCCGCAAAGTGGATCCATAGAAGTGCAAACGGAGCCAACGGATGAAGTTCTCAGTTTCAGCCTTGATGGAGAAAACTTTGATCCTTCTACTTCCTTCGACGGGCTCTTGGAGGGCACCTATGTACTTTATGTAAAGTATGGTGATCGTTGTGTGGTAACAGATACCCTAACCGTTCCTGGACCCGAAGACTTCAGTCTTGTTTTACCTGAAGATCAAGTAATCGATTGGGGCGGAAGCCTTCCAATTAACCCGATTACAGATGCTACCCCTGGAGCTACTTACAAGTGGTATCCGAGCGAAACGCTGGATTGTAGCGATTGTGAAAAAGTAATCGCTTCTCCAACGGAAACCACTCGATACTTCTTGCAGATAACGGATGCGAACGGTTGTACAGAAATTGACGAAATCCTGGTGACGGTAGATCAAAGAGTGCCCTATTTTGTACCAAATGTGTTCAGTCCGAATGGCGATGGTCAAAACGACTACTTTACCGTATACGGTGATGATCGGATTGAAGAAGTGGAGCGAATGATCATCTTCGACCGTTGGGGAGGTCAGGTCTTTGCAAGAACTAACTTTGCACCGAGCCGCGAGCAGTTAGGCTGGGATGGCCGCAACGCCAAACAGGAGGTCAGTCCTGGTGTCTTCGTGTATTACGTGGATATCCGTCTAGCCACCGGAGAACTGGTCACAGTTAAGGGTGATGTCCTCATTATGAAATAAGCTCAAACAAAGAGCTCCTGAATATTCACGTATTCAGGAGCTCTTTTTTCTAGTCATATCCTTTACTCCAAAGGAGGTAGTAGAGCCCCCCGCCTCCAGCCAAGAGAAAAACAGCCAACCAAGGTAAAATGCTTAAAAATGCACTCCCTCTCAGAAGAGCAAAAGAGAACTGATATATAGCATAGGCTGCAACTAAGCCACAAATAGATGCCCCCACCCTGCGGTAGTTGGTTTTGTATTCCTTGATGATTCCGGCTGCCTTTTGCCGCGTTAGTTCCGGGTACCCTCCTTTCTTTAAACTAGCAACTAATTCGGTATACTTATCCCCTACAGCCGTAGAGTGGGTTGTCAACTTCTTCCCTGAGCGAAGTAGCAACCTCAGCTGACGTGTCTTCCTCCTCGGCTTAGTTGTAGGTAACAGTAGATCAACAAAACCCACTACCTCTTCTTTGGGATACAAGTCTTTGCTCAAAACCGTTGTGAGCGAGAAATGAGTAGTTGTCACCGAGTAGCGTTTCGTTGCCTCCAAGAGTAAGTAACTGCCAATAAGTAGCAATAGAACTGCTAGCAAGAAGACGAGCGGGTAGAAAGTGGACAAGGTAAATAGCAAGAGCTTCAATCCAAAACCGCACAACACCAACCCTACTATACTAAGCAGAAGTTTGGTGGACAGTGGATATAGGTCTTGATAAGTTGTTTTTACACCTACAAAACTACATTAGCGCACTTCGTTGTCCTCAACAATTAGACAAAGTAATCCAGCGATTAGCATAGAGACACCACCAATTACGAGTGCATAAATAGAGACGTTGCCAAACAAGTTCTTTAGCAAGAAACCCAAGATACTTGCCGCTACGATTTGCGGGATTACAATAAAGAAGTTGAAGACGCCCATGAAGTATCCCATCTTCTCCGCAGGGAGTATACTCGAAAGCATCGCATAAGGCATTGACAAGATACTAGCCCAAGCGATACCCACTCCTATCATTGAAACAAGTAACATATTCGGATCAGAAATGAAGTAGATGGACAGCAAGCCAATTCCTCCGCAGAATAGGGCGACTAAGTGCGTCATGCGACGTGTAATTCGCTTAGCTAGAATCGGTAGCAAAAATGCGACAAGCGCTGCAATTCCATTATAAATGGCAAAACAAATGCCTACCCAGTCAGCCCCTTCATTGTACAATGCAGATGTACTGTCCTCGGTCCCGTAAACATGGCTTGTTACGGCCGAAGTTGTGTAGATCCACATCGCGAACAGGGCAAACCAAGAGAAAAATTGAACAAAGGAGAGCTGCACCATAGTTTTGGGCATCTGGAAGATTCCCTTAAAGGACTCATACAAACCGCCCCAAATACCGACCGCTGCGTTTTCCTCCCGTAGTTTTTCGATATCATCTGGTGGATATTCTTCGGTCTTGAAAACCGTCCACATAACCGCTACGAAGTAAGCTATACCTCCTAGATAAAACGACCACCGAACAGAGTCTGGAATGGTACCATCAGCTGCTACATTGCTCACACCAAACCAGTTCGTAAACATCCACGGTAAAGCGGAAGCAATAATGGCTCCTAAACCAATGAAGAAGCTCTGCATGGCAAAACCACTGGTCCGCTGCTCATCTGGCAACATATCCCCAACAAAAGCGCGGAAGGGCTCCATGCTAATGTTGATTGAAGCATCCATCAACCACAACATAATCACAGCCATCCAGAGTGCTGTGGAATTAGGCATAAGGAAAAGCGCGATAGTAGCCAAGATGGCTCCGATCGCAAAGAAAGGACGGCGACGGCCCCATTTTTCGTACCAGGTGCGATCACTGTAGTAACCAATAATCGGCTGTACCAAAAGACCAGTTACTGGTGCTGCTAACCACAGAATTGGCAACTCATCTTTAGAGGCCCCCAGCGTTTCGAATATCCGACTAACATTGGCGTTCTGCAATGCAAACCCAAATTGAATTCCCAAAAAGCCGAAGCTCATATTCCAAATTTGCCAAAAGCTTAAACGCGGTTTAGCAGAAGAGATCGAAACATTGGACATGCTAGATGTGGTTTTTCGTTTGCATTAAGGTAGCAGAATAAAGCTAGTCCAGACAAATATTTTCAGCAAATTATCAACTGGCAAAACCCAATTTGCATGCTTTCCTTGTTAAGACATTCCTCCCTCTCGATACTTTTCAACATCACTTGGCAAACAAAAACGATCCCAGATTGCCGGCAGATGAGATTTTGCCGTGGCCCCTTGTCGGACCGTCCAGTAGCGGTCCTTATTGATCCTTACCTGTGCGTCATAATCAACAATTGGCGCGGGATAATCTTCTCCCAGTTTAAATTGGTGAAAGGCCTGATCAAGCGCTGTCAATTCCCAAGGGCGATGACAAAGTGGAGCCGGCAACTTCTTCAATTCCGGCAACCATCGATGAATAAAATGCCCATCCGGATCATGTTGTGTGGCCTGGACATTCGGGTTAAAGATCCGCAGGGTATGATAGCCAGTTAGCCCAGCCTGCATCTGGATTTGGGGATAGTGGATACCGGGTTCAAAATCCAAAAATAATGGTGCCAAAAGATGAGCTACCTGCCTCCAATCCAACCACAAAGCGAAACTAGCGAAGGTGACTAACATAGCACGCATGCGAAAATTCACCCAGCCCGTTTCTTCCAGACATCGCAAGCTGGCATCAACCATGGGAAAACCAGTTTTGGCATTGCGATAAGCTTCCCATAAAGGGCCACCGACCGTTCGATCTAATGCCACAAAAGCGGGGTTGATCGGTTCATATTCGAGCTCATACCCAGACTCCAACTTCTGCAAATAATGCGATCGCCAAAAGAGGCGAGATAGGAAATTGGGCAGATTGAAGTCATCACCAATCCGCTCAGCTTCCCGGACCGTGTATTGATACACCTCTCGCACACTTATATTTCCATAAGCCAAATAAGGAGAGATCCGGCTGCAACTAAATCTACTAGTAGATGGCTTAGACAGTTGCCTGCTATACTTACGGGAACGTTCTGTTAGGAAGGATTTGAGATAGCGCCAGGCATAGCGTTCACCACCCGGTTGGAAGTCTCTTTTCGTTTTTTTGTACTCACTAGGAATTGACTGTGTCTGGGAAAAGGTCGAAAGTTCCGCGTTGATTGGTGGTGAGGATAATGCCTTCCAATCGTAAACCAGTGGCTGAGACTCAAAGTGCCGATCAAGGCCTTCTTTCCAACCCAATCGATGTTTTTGCCCCCTAAGGACAGCATCCTGACCATACTCTTGATAACAAATATCTTGTGCGTTGCACCAGCGCTTAACCGCTTTATCTCGATCAAAGGTTAGCTTAATGCCCACCTCCATATGCGAGAATACATTGGCGACATCGTAATGAGCAGCTAGCTTTTCAAGTGCAGGAATCACCTCAGAACGAAAAACTAGTAGTCTGAGCTGTGTAGATTGTATTTGCTCCTCAATATCCCGGAGACTTTCCCAGATAAACCGCCAGTGCCGTATAGCATAATCTGGATGATTCTCTAAGCTAGGCTCAAAGCAATACAGTAAAAAAGTAGGTAGCCCTTCCTTTACGGCGGCGAATAAAGGGCCATGATCACGCAGCCGTAAATCTCGCTTCAACCAAACTATATTGATCCGGGTATTTTCCATCGACAAACGATTAACAAAAATGCCAGACACTGGTTGTGACTTTTGGTGAATAGAAACTGAATTGCTACAACATCTTCCTACCTTCACTAGATGGAGCAACAGTGGAGAACAATACTGGAACAGGAGTTCGGCACGATTCAGAATTGGCAGGCACTAAGTGGTGGTGACACTTCAGGCGTTTACAAGTTTGTAGCTTCGGACAGCTTATTAGTGGCCAAGACCAGCAGTGGAAATCACAATCGTGATTTGTTGGGTGCAGAGCGGGATGGTTTACAAGTCTTAGCCGCTACTAAGACCGTTCTGGTTCCAGAAGTTCTCTTCTACCATAAGTCATCAGAAGAAGGAGAGCTATTAGTCACCAATTTTATTGAGTCTGGATCAAAGACCACTGTATCGCTACGCGAATTTGGAAGAGATTTAGCTCGCTTGCATCAGGTTGAGGTGCCACTATTTGGCTGGACTCGTAATAACTTCATCGGTGCATTGCCTCAATCCAATAAGGAGCAAAAGGACTGGTCTTCCTTTTACGTCGAGGAGCGCTTAGCACCTCAGCTACAATTAGCTCAAGACAAAGGCTTGCTTCCAAGCCACCTAATTCCGAATGAAGATAAACTGCACCAAGTTTGTAAGACAATATTAGGCTCCCCTCAAGCAAGTCCTATTCACGGAGACCTATGGGGCGGGAACTACCTCATTAACCCCCAGGGGCAAGGCGTTGTCATAGATCCTTCCTTCTACCATGGGCACGGCGAAGTGGACCTAGCTATGAGTCGTTTGTTTGGCGGATTCGGCCCCGCATTTTACGCAGGCTACCACGAAGTCCTCCCTGAAGCAGCAGGGGCAGAAGAGCGGCGAGATTTGTACCAGTTGTATTATCTACTCGTTCATCTAAATATGTTTGGTCGGTCCTACCTCAGTAGCGTAGCGGCAATTCTTCAACGATACTTCGCTTAACCCCTGACCAAAACTAAAAATCCCGAAAACCGACCTCAGCCGATTCTCGGGATTTTCACTCGAGACGTCTTGCTTTCTACTGCAACTGGTACACTCGTAAAGCGTCATCATTACAGCCTACTAACAAGGCCTCTTTACCATTGCTAAGGCGTACAGCTTGCACGTCCTTAACATCATAAGGCAACATCACCCCACTTTCACTTGAAGACATGGCAGTGAAGTTCTTATCAGCATCGCCTAGAAGAACTAGTCCAATGGATGCGTCTGCACGAGTAGTTTCTGGCTCAGAACCATACATGTTTCCAGCCAGGAACAGATCAATGAAACCATCACCGTTATAATCACCGGAAGAGATACCATTAATCGTCGAGAACTGAGCCTCTGCTGGCAGGTACTTTATGATAAATGCACCTCCAGTATTTTCAAGTACAATACTCTCAAACATTCTCGCTTCCAGGTGTAATGCCTGGCTAATTCCTGTACCCAAGATGTCATCTACACTAGCATCTGCAAAATCATTGTAGGTAGGGAATTTCTGAGCGATAAATGGCATTTGCTCCGAAGAACATTGGCGGCCACGAACAGGTACTCGTGTATCACCATCATACTTGGCTAGAACGATATCCATCGTTTGATTCCCGTCAAAGTCAGAAGTGTATACGTGGAATGGTTTGTCGTTGCTGGCGTGGAACTTATAGTTCAAGCCCAGGTTACCCACTACGTAGTCCATGTCACCATCTTTGTCGTAGTCAACAGCCTCGATCTTATTCCACCAGCCTAGGGCGTTCTGTAGACCGTATTGCTGCGTCATATCAATAAAGCTTCCACCATTCTGGTTGCGGAACACCTTGATTGGCATCCACTCCCCTACTGTAATTAGGTCTTGCCATCCGTCACCGTCAATATCCGTCCATACCGCAGAGTTCACCATTCCTTGAAGAGCGAACTCACGTCCAAGATTAATACTAATATCAGTGAATTGACCATTGTCATTACGCAATAAGTAAGACTGCGTAGAGTACGGGTAGAAGTTAGGGATTACCCGGCCACCTACGAATAAGTCCATATCTCCATCATTATCATAATCGGTTGCAGTAACACATGAGCCACTCGCAAGTGTTTCAGGGATATTACTCGACTTGGTGAACCCTCCACTGCCATCGTTGATGTATAGGCGATCATAGTAGTATTCGTGCTTGGCAGGCATTTCTGTACCACCACTTACTACGTACAAGTCAGCATCACCATCTTGGTCAGCATCGAAAAAGACAGCGTCCATGTCCTCGTGGCTACTGTCAGTATTGAAGGCCGCTACATTACGTTGGACAAACTGGCCACCTTGCTGCACGTACAATTTACCTGCTTGGCCATTGGCACCACCGATATAGAAATCCTCAGCACCATCACCATTTACGTCACCAACTGCGGTAAAAGGCCCCAATTGAGAAAGCTTATGTGGCAGTAGAACTTGTACAGCATAGTCATCATACTCATTCTCCTGGTGCACGAAAGGCTGGCTCAACATTGACCGTGTAACATCAGCAAACAGCGACTGACCAGCATCAGCACCTCCAGTAGCAGGTCCGGCAGATTGTTGATCGACACTCACTACTTGGTTGGCAGCAACGTCATTCATTACGGATACTGTACCGTCTAACCATTCTACTTGCACTTTGCTAGCAGCCGTAGCAGCCCCCAGTCCAAAGTGTAGCACAGGCTCAACACTTGATTGGTATCCGCGAACCATAATCATTTCCTGGTACTGCTCAACACCATCAGTGCTCACTCGTACCTTGGCGCCAATTCCAGAGCGGTTCTTGTCCTTACCAGTAAGGGATACCCGCAAGTAATTGTTACCATTATTGCTAGACTGATTCTCATAGATCATGGCTGGATCATCCAAGTTATTCAGAATCAAATCCAGGTCGCCATCCAAATCCAGGTCAGCAACCGATGCTCCTTGAGATAGCGTCTCCTCGCTCAAACCCCAATCCCCACTCTTCTTGCTGAAGGTGAGATCACCATTATTCTGGTAGATATAGTTAGTCAGCTTAGTTGACGGCATGATCTCGTAGAGGTCGAATAAAGGAAGATTTCCGTTATTCCGCGCAATGATCTCGGCACTCTCCTTGGCAAAGTCTTTATCAAATACATCACGCTTATAACCGTTGGCAACGAAGATGTCTTTTAGACCGTCGTTATCATAGTCAGAGATCAAACAAGCCCAGCTCCAATCGGTCTTGGATACACCAGCCATCTGCGCAATCTCGCTGAAATACTGGTTGCCACGATTCAATTGAAGTGAGTTATGCATGTACTGATAGTGCATACCCGACTGAGTCATCTCCACAAACCATTCCGGCTCCATAGAAGCCATATTAGTTTTAGAGCGCTTGTAGCTCTCTGGAAGCATCTCGGTAGTCATGATATCCGATAGGCCATCATTATTGACATCAGCAATATCTACTCCCATAGCGTAGAGAGAGATGTGGCCAGTCATTTCTTGCAGACTCTCCTTGAAGGTACCGTCTTGTTGATTGAGGTACAGGAAGTCAGGCTCGTCGTAATCATTGGTCACGTAGATATCCATCCAGCCGTCCTGATTAACATCAGAGGTCAAGACGCTCAATCCGTGAGCGTAATTTACAATTCCTGCCTCGCGCCCAACTTCTGTGAAGGTGTTGTCACCATTATTACGGTAGAGCTTGTCCTTCATCCATACGGGTGGATTGGCCACCTTTTCATCGCGATTAGGGATCGGACGACCGAATTCCATTGGGTGGTTCGTGATATAGGCATCCAGGTCTCCGTCATTGTCATAGTCGAAGAAAGAAGCCTGAATGGAATAGCCATTCTCCGCTAGACCAAACTCCTTCGCTTTATCGGTGAAAGTACCATCGCCATTATTGATGAATAATTTATTGCGGTGGTCTGTATTGCCTTCTTGCCAATCTGAACGACAAACGTAGATATCTAGCCATCCATCGCCATTAATATCCACCATGCTCGTACCGGTGTACCAACCGCCATCAGATGCAGAAACACCCGCTTGCTGCGTTACATCTTCAAACTTTAAGTCACCTTTATTGATATATAGCTTGTTGGGTACTTCATTACCAGAGAAATAGATATCTGGTAAGCCATCGTTGTTTACATCACCAACAGCGACACCGCCGCCATTATAGATATACTCAAAGTTTAGGTAGTTCTGCTCTACATCCTCCTGCAATGCATTCGTAAAGTCTACTCCACTTTGCTCAGGAGTAAGTAACTGAAATCGTCCTGTCTCGCCACTAGCTTGCATAGCCGATGCCGCTGCTTGATCAGACGCGCCATCTCCACCACAGGAGAACATGACCGACGCCAACAAAAGGCAAAAACCGTAGCATGAAATTCGACTGCTTTTATTCAACTTCATGAGATTTTATTTGACTCAAGATAAACTTAGGCACCAAAAGTACTATGTTTTGAAGAGTTAACGTAGCTTAAGAGCATGCCAAATATCACCCTTCACCCAATAAATCACCCCTTCTCTGAACATGACAGTATCCACAGATAAAAATCTGCTTGATCTGCAGTTAATCTTCAACTATTTACACGATCAGGCTTACTGGTCGAAAGGCAGGTCACTTGAAACAGTAAAACGGTCCATAGAAACCTCACTCTCTTTCGGTCTTTACGATGATGGTCAGCAAATTGGCTTTGCACGAGTGGTAACAGACTATGCTATAATTGCCTGGCTTATGGATGTATTTATTTTGCCGGAATACCGGGGTTCTGGTCATGGTCGAACACTATTAAAACAGGTATTCGAACATCCAGAGCTTTCACAAATCAAAACATGGGGTCTAAAGACTAGAGATGCACATGATTTGTACAAGAAATTCGGTTTCGAACAATTAACTAAGCCAGAGATGCAGATGGAATGGAAGAGAAACTAGAGACCATTAGACAATTGCGGTAAAGTAGTATTGGTAGAAATTTAAACTTGCGATTAATTTATTTTCTTTGTGAGAACTCATATTGACGAAGATGGCAAAGAAAGCAGCTGCAAAACAATCTAGATTTAGAGTTTCAGGTCTTGACCTTCGGGCATTGAGTGCCTTCCGGATTATTGTGGGCCTGAATGTAATCTACAATTTGATTAAGTATCGCTTTTTTGCCGGCGGCATCTACTATACCAGTGATGGTATCACCGATCCTATTGCCATCAAGAACGTATACGGGGAAATTTTTTCGCTTCTCACTATTTTTCAATCAGATGCTTTCGTTCTCGGCTTTTTGGCTTTCACCTTTTTATTGGCCGTTTTGTATGTCCTTGGAATTAAGGCACGATGGGTAGCTCCATTACTCTTCTTCTGTTTCGGCAACGTCATTGTAGCTAATCCATGGACGGTCCATGCGGTGGAATTTCTTATCGAAGCAAGTCTATTCTATAGCATCTTCTTACCTATTGATCACTACTTTGCGATCATGCCTACAAAGGAGAAGAAGGTCAGTGGGAATGAGTTACGCACCTTTCCAGCCTTTGTCCTCTTGATTCAAATTTTCTTTGTCTATTTCACGAGTGGAATTACTAAATCTGGTGAATATTGGCGCGAAGGCCTAACCGTACTCAGTGTCATGGATGACAGAATGCACGCAGGGATGTTAGCAGATTGGTTTGCCGCAAATCCGGGTTTGTGCTCCTTCCTCACCTATAGTACTGTTTATGTGGAGGTATTGATTGGGCTTTTGCTTTTCAGTCCACTTTTCAATAAACGAATACGGCTTGCACTTGCCTTAACTATTCCGGCATTACACTTCGGATTAGCTTTTGGGATGAATGTAGGTCCTTTTCACTGGATTACATTGGCCTTTGCCATTGTTATCCTTCCCGACTTTGTCTGGGATGCCTTGCTAAGTCGTTTGGGTATCAAGACTAAAAGCAAAAAGTCTAAAAAGAAATCTACTAAGCCCGTAATAACCAATCCACTTTGGCAAATCTGGGCAGTCCGGGTGTTTCTGGGAGCCTTCTTGATTATCGTCTTCATCCAGAATTTGAAAAAATGGGAAAGAGACAGTTACTTCTCTTCATCTATCTATAATAATCCAGTCCTACATGGATTGGCAGAGGTTAAGTTGCCTAACCCTCCTATTTTCATTGGGCTATGGAACCAACCATGGTGGACCTTCTCTCCGAACCCGCATGAACAAATGGGGTGTTTTTTAATGCTAGGAAGAAAAGCGGATAATACCTCTGTTGACCTTGCTACCGGCCGCACAATTTCGGTAAGTCCTGACCCCAATACAGGCGAACCTGTTTTCTCCGAGAAACCGCAGAATCAACTTAAGCGGACACACTTTGTCTTTTCCTGGTACGTCAGACGGCAAGTGAATCAAATGCCTAAACCGCTCCTAAAGCGTTGGCTGGATGTGGTAACGGAAGAATACAATAAGAACCATCCTAATGATCCGGTTTCGGAAACAGGGCTGTTTATGTTTTACAATCAAACCGACTTGGTGAATGGTCAAATTACAAAGGACCGTCAATTTATTCAGATTCAACTGTAATTGCTTGCACGCCATTGTTGAGGACTCACGTCTGACCACCTTTTAAAGGCGCGTGAAAAAGCACTGGTGTCTGCATATCCTAATAGATAAGCGATCTCAGACACACTAAGCTCTTGCTTTCGTAAATAAGACATGGCAAAATCCTTCCGCACCTCTTCCATGAGGAGCTTGTAAGTCAAGCCTTCTCCACTAAGTCGTCGCTGCAATGTGCGTAGACTCAAATTGAGGTGCTGGGCTACCTGCTCTATTGTTGGGAATTCCGGACGAATCAACTGAATCATGGATTGGCGAACTACATTGCTAAAACCGTGTTGTCGCTTCCACTGCGCCGATTTTTCCTCGGCATGAGCGACTAGAAGCCTTAACAACTGATAATCGGCTGTCTTTATTGATGCCTCCACTTGGCTTGGATGGAGCAGAATCGCGAATTCACCTTGCTGAAAACGCACGGGGGCACCAAAGACCCGCTGATATTCTTGTTCATGGGCAGCATGCTTCCAAGGCAAATGAACCGCTACTGGATGATGTGCTGTTCGCGTCAGTGCTTCGCATTCTCGCAAGGTAAAAGCCAGCACACCTTCTGCTGTATGCCGGTAAGCCACAGGAGATTGCTGTTCCCATAGTGGATTGCTCTGGAGCTTAATCTTGTAATACTCTCCACTGCGACTCAGACTCATGGGTAGTTCACTGCAACCCAGATTTGCAAATTCACAACAGTACTCTAGTGCTTCCTTCACCGTACTGCTTGTTTGTGTGATCTGGCCGATGAGACCAGCAGCAGATAAGCCCAGCCCCTCACCGAGATGTAGTCCCAGGCACTGGTCGCCTGTCATTTCCACCGCCAGCTCCACAACTCGACTGTAGGCCGCTCGATCAATCGTACTATCTGGTGCACTCAGCGTATTGGCATTCTGCCCGCTGGCACGGATCAAAACATCAGAATCTGCTCCTAATTTTCCAGCAAAGTCAGCGGTATTGAGTACAAATCTTCCATTGAAAGCCATACCTAAATATAGTACAATTCAGCATTGGCACGAAATGTCAACAGCTTGGCATCAACAGTCAAGACTCCCGCTTGCAGTAGGCTGATATTTGTGATGTAATCAATAAGAAGTTAAGCATGAAAACGATAAGCACCAAGATCATCATCCAGGCTCCTGCAGCTCAAGTTTGGGAATCTTTAGTCAACTTCTCAGCATACCCATCCTGGAACCCATTTATTCAATCACTGAAGGGCCAGGCCAAAGTAGGTACAGAACTGGAAGCTATTATTTGCCCTCCAGGGCAAAAACCGATGACCTTCCGTCCGACCGTACTCCGCGCAGACAAAGGCCAAGAATTTCGCTGGAAAGGGAAACTGTTCGTCAATGGGATATTTGACGGAGAACATTACTTCATACTCAAATCCATTAGTGAAGATGAGACGGAATTCGAGCACGGGGAGCACTTCTCTGGCCTCCTTTCCAACATCCTATTCAAGATGATTGGCGAAAACACTAAGCAAGGATTTGAGGCGATGAACAAAGCCTTGAAAGAACAAGTAGAGCATCAAACCGTGCTCTAAACCATCACAATACTAACTTGAAATAACAACATGAATACCTATCCACAACTACCGATCAGAAGAGCACTGAAAGCTAACGCAGTATTTAGCGCACTATCTGGGATTACCTTAATCAGCCTGGCACAACTAGTGGCCGACAGCTTTGCACTTAGCAATCCGCTCATCCTTCAAATTATCGGAGCAGGACTTCTGTTCTTTGTTCTTGGTCTTCTCTACACCGCTACTAGGCCAACTATCAAGCGTACCCATGTCCAGCGTATCATTTTGTTGGACCTTAGTTGGGTCTTAGCTAGCATTGTCTTGTTGGTGGTTCGCCCATTCGGCCTCAATAGTTTTGCCCACGGAGAAATAGCCCTTGTGGCACTCATTGTAGCATCGCTAGCCTATTGGCAGTACCGAGTTTTACCAGCGAAGGGCTAGAGAATTATTTCTGCCACGAAAAAGCCAAGGTAGGTTCCCAGGCCAGATCCGAGCGTCCCTACGAGAATGGAGGGCAGAATCAAGTCGGTGCGTTTCAAGCTCTTGGCCAAGGCCATTGCTGACGACGCTCCGCCTATGTTTGCTTGACTAGCAATAGCAACTACATCCCAATCTTGTTTCAAAACACCTCCGGCCAGGAAGATGAGTAGTCCATGGACAACCACAATACTGGTAGTGAAAATGGTAATTACAACAGCAAGATCTCCAATCTGCCCAAGCGCCCCCAATTCGCAAAATGCACCGATTACCGCCAGGAACAGGTAGATGGAGAATAAACCTAGGAGTTTTGCGCCACTTAGGCGTTGCACGACAGGCCATTGAGCCAGGACCAACGCAATGGTGGTCAGAATAAGAATAGATGGAACAGGGTAACCCCAACTCGCCAGCAGTTCAGCTGACCATTCAGAGACAAATAAAGTCCCGGCACCTAGAGCCAACAGCCACCCCATATGCATAGGGTCAAGGTTTTCGTCTTCTCGCTCCAACTCGTGAATCTCTTCCGGTGAAAGATGAGCAGTAGGATTGCCCACTTGTCGAGGGAATCGGCCCTGCAACAGCTTCGGAATAACAAGGGTAGCGATCATCCAAAGCGCAGTGAGAATATTGTCAACAGCTACTGTCCCCGCATATAGATTACCTTCTTCAGTTATTCCATAGTGCAAAGCAATGGCATTGAAATTCACACTGCCTCCAGTATAGGTGCCAGTCATCATTCCGGCTAGCGCTTTGTAACTATCCCCAAGCGCAGTCGCACCACCAATCAATTGAATGGCGATAATCGCGCCGATAGCCGTACTGATGGAGCCCACCAAAAACATGACCAACATGGGCAGGCCAGCTTGTTTAAGCTGTCCCAGATTCACCCCTAAAAGCAGATAGAAAATCGAAATGGGCGCTACGTAATGGAAAATGCCATCATACAAGACAGAGCTTTCGCTAGCAGAGGGGATAATCCCCAAATTGGCTACTACTGCCGTGACTAGAATAACCAGTAATGTCGTACCTAGATGGCGAAGAAAAGTATGCCGATTAAGCCATTCGCTTAGAACAATGTTGAGCGCGAGAATGGCCAGGATTGCTAAGGGAGCCTGCATGATGATGAAGTAGGTAAGACACGAAGATGGGAAAATTTTAACAACCGATTCCCGACGTCGAACCTGCCCTCCTACCAGACTTAGTATCCTAGCAAATCAAGCATGCTCTCCGGAGTTTGTTCTTCCCGATATACACTCGACACCAGGTTTCCTTCTTTATCTCTATCGATGAGGATATGTTTCGGCGAAGGGATCAAACAATGCTTGATACCCCCGTAACCGGAGATATTATCCTGGTAGGCACCGGTATGAAAGAAGCCAAGATAGAGTGGTTCTTTGTCGTCAGCTTTGGTCGTTGGCAGATAGACTTGACTCTCGTGTATTTCGGAGTTGTAGTAATCGGAATTGTCGCAGGTTAAGCCGCCGATATTAACTCTTCGGTACTCATTATCCCATTTATTGATGGGTAGCAATACAAAGCGTTCACCAATGCCCCAGGCATCTGGCAGACTAGTCATCAGGGAACCATCGATCATATACCACATCTCCGAATCGTTCTGCTGCTTTTGTGCTAAGACACTGAACACTGTGGCAGTGCTCTCCCCTACTGTATACTTTCCAAATTCAGTAAGGATATCCGGCTCTGGCACATCTGCCTCTTCGCACGCAACCAAGATGTTATTGACGATTTCCCGGACCATGTACTTGTAGTCAAACTCAAAGCCAAGACTATTCCGAATCGGCATCCCTCCACCGATGTTGATGGCATGTAGTTCTTCGTTGTGCTTCCACAACTCACAATAGATCTTAATTGCCTTGCGCAATTCTCCCCAATAATACAGACTGTCCTTAATGCCCGTATCTACGAAGAAATGTAGCAACTTCAGCTTAAACTTGGGGTTGTTCTTAACTTTCTCCTCATAGAAAGGAACCACCTCCGCTGCGCGGATACCGAGTCGTGAGGTGTAGAATTCAAAGTTGGGTTCTTCCTCCGTCGCCACTCGAATTCCCAGATTACATTTGCCCTCAACATGCTTCGAGTAATAATCGACTTCTTCTTTGTTATCACAGACAGGAATGACATTTTCGAAGCCATCGTTGATCAGATCCACAATCCGGCGTAAGTAGCCTTCCGGTTTGAAGCCATTACAAATGATTGTAATCTTCTTATCAATCTTTCCGGAATCATAGAGTCGACGGATCAGGTCAATATCAAAAGCGGAGGAAGTTTCGAGGTTGACATTCTTTTCCAAAACCTCGTCTAAGACATAACTGAAGTGATTACTCTTGGTGCAGTAGCAATATTGGTATTTCCCAGCATACCCTAAAGACCGCATGGCACGCGTAAATAAATTACGAGCTCGCTTGATCTGGGTACCAATCTTAGGTAGATAGGTCACCTTGAACGGGGTGCCATACTTTTCAATCAGATGAATCAACGGGATTCCGTGGAATTCCAAATAACCATTTTCGAACTCAAACCCTTCCTGCGGAAAGTAGAAGGTTTGATCGATTAGGTCAGCATATTTATTCGCCACTGGCTGACAAAATCTAAAGCGTTAAACCATTGGATTCACTTAGTGCTATCTAAAAAATCACATAGTAATTTGACGGAAATAAATGTGCCTTTTCTTAGAGGCCAATGATGAAGAAAGTCACTTCAAATGAATCGTTCCATTCCTTAATCCTTGGCCAGAAGGCATATTTATTTTTCCTCCGTCTCTTACGGATTCTTCTGCGACATTTAGCGCGGCAAAAGTACATGGAAAAATGATATTGCGCTGCACAAACTTTATCCTTAGGCGGGATTATTTTATGTTTGCTGGCAAAATTGATCAAGATGGACCAACTGGATTCCCTGAATCAGGTAGCGGACTTCCACCGCACCTTTAAACACCCCATTGAACCACAACCAATTATCCCGGCTCCAGAGCGCTGTAGATTGCGTGTAGCATTGTTGCGCGAAGAACTTCAAGAATTAGAAGATGCTATCGCTCAAAATGATCTAGTGGAAGTAGCAGATGCCCTCTGCGATATCCAGTACGTTCTTTCTGGTGCGGTCCTCGAATTTGGTTTGGGCGAACGCTTTCGCCAGTTGTTCGACGAGGTTCAACGCTCAAATATGAGTAAGACCTGCAGCAGCGAAGCGGAAGCGGAAGCAACTGCGGCACATTACCGCGGAAAAGGAACCGAATGCTACATTGAGCAATCTGGCGACCACTGGCTGGTTTACCGCACTAGCGACAAGAAAACACTCAAGTCCATTAACTACTCGCCAGCTGATCTGAAAAGCTTGCTCCCTTAACCCTCACTGACTTGGATTCTAACAACGCCCCAATCGTCCTCTTCTTAGACCCTACTGAGCCCATTCTTATGGACCGCCTTATGGCCTTGGGTTATGATTGCCGCGAAATGCTCAAAGCAGACCTTGAAGAAGTGAAAGCGATTCTTCCAGAAGCTTTTGGCATTGTGGTGCGCAGTCGTTTCCGAATTGATCGAGCATTCCTGGATACAGCCCAAAAGCTGGCTTTTGTCGCTCGGTCAGGAGTGGGAACGGAGCACATTGCACTAGAACATGCTGCTCTACGTGGCGTTCAGGTATTCACGTCTCCAGAAGGTAGCCGAGATACCGTTGGTGAACATACCATTGGCCTGCTACTCATGCTCATGAATAATCTGGCCCGAGCCGATCGTGAAGTTCGCCAAGGCGAATGGATCCGAGGAGGAAACCGGGGCTATGAGATCAAAGGCAAGACCGTGGGGATCATTGGCTACGGAAACATGGGACAGGCTTTCGCCAGGCGTTTGCAAGGTTTCGGCTGCACTGTTGTTGCCTACGACAAATACAAGGATGATTACGGCAATGAATTTGCGCAAGCTGTTTCTTTAGCGGAACTACAAGAACGTGCAGATATCGTAAGCTTACACATTCCTTACGAACATGATAACCATCATCTGGTTAATCGGGAATATATTGATGGATTTAAGAAGCCGTTTTGGCTTGTCAACACAGCTCGAGGCTTAGTTGTAAATACGGTTGACCTTGTAGAGGCCTTAGGGAAAGGAAAGGTGCGAGGAGCAGCTTTAGACGTGATCGAATACGAAGATCAATCTTTTGTCCATCTTGACCCCAAAAAAATGCCCCATCCTTTTCAGCGGCTCCTGGACAATCCGAATGTGGTATTGAACCCACATATTGCCGGATGGTCCTATGAGGCCGAGGATGGTCACGCAAGAACACTGGCAGACAAAATCGAAGCACACTTTCATTCCAGCAAATAGAGAATAAAGGAACATGGCACAAACCTTCCATTGGGGAATTATTGGCCCCGGTAAAATCGCTCATCAATTTGCGCAGGATCTCGAACAAGTACCTGGCGCGAAGCTACTGGGTGTTGCTGGACGCAATATGGAAAGAGCTCGGCGTTTTGCTGATGTATACCAAGCCCCTCACGCTTTTGACCAAGTAGATGATCTTTTGGCATTGCCAGAATTAGATGTCGTGTATGTGGCCACCCCTCATACGCAGCATGCTGCAAATACAATTAGCTGCCTCCAGGCAGGAAAGGCAGTACTTTGTGAAAAACCCTGGGCCATCAATAGTAGCGAAGCGGAGTTAATGGCTCATGTAGCTCGCGAGAATAAGGTCTTTCTTATGGAAGCCATATGGACACGCTTCCTTCCTACAACGCAGCAAATCCTTTCTATCATTAAGGAAGGCACCATAGGAGAAGTACAAAGTGTCAAAGCTGACTTTGGTTTCCGGGTTTTGGAACCCGATCCAGAGAGCCGTCTATTCAATCCAGCTTTAGGCGGTGGGGCATTACTAGACATTGGTCTCTACCCTGTGTTCTTATCGCAATTGCTGCTGGGTTCACCCAACGATGTACACGCTCATGCACGCCTTACAAGCACTGGCGTGGATACGGAAACCAACATCATCCTAGATTATGGGAATGATCAGGTAGCTAATCTGCACTGCACTTTCGGTGCCAACACCAAAACGGAGGCTTTCATTTACGGAAGTAAAGGAACGATTCACTGGCACGGACGTTGGCATGAGCCTACCCACTTCAGTGTTCTTCTTCCAGGCCAAGGTCCAGAGAACTACTTTTTCGATTATGAGTCTCATGGCTACAGCTACGAAACGCAACGCGTCCAAGAGTGCTTAGCAGAAGGCCTAACAGAATGCCCAGAACTCCCACTAGATTTCAGTCTTCGAATGACGCGTCTATTAGATGCTATTCGCCTGAAAGCGGGTATCATCTATCCGCAAGACAAACCGAAATAGGCCATTTCTGTACTAATTAACGTAAGGCTCTTAAATCTTGGTAGCGTAAACCATTGATCAACAGCCCTCTAATGTCTTTAATTCGGAAAGCGGTGATGGGAATTCGGAAATATCTACATGTGCGAATTCCAATTTCTCAATTCCGATTTTTAGAATCTTATACAAAATTGGTTGCCAGTTACTTGCATCTCGAACCTCAATTACACCTCACGTTAATTAAGAATATTGTAAGCTACGTGTCTTCTGGCTTTGGAAGGCGCTTTCCGCAATGCGGGCAGAATTTGAAGGGCTGTTCCTTCTTCTCTTTTTCCTTATTGCCTTCCTCTAGCTTTTCAATAAAGCCTGCACTTAAAATACCGGTAGGTAATGCTACCAATCCGATTCCTAGTACAGCGATTACACCACTAATGAGTTTACCCCAACCAGTCACTGGATAAACATCACCATAGCCCACCGTAGTCAGTGTCGCAACCGACCACCAAAAGGTAGATATGATATCGGGAAACTCCTTTGGCTGTACGTCGCTTTCCAAATAATACATGATGGTAGACGACATCAGTAACATGAGGAACATTACGAAGAGCGTTATGCCCAACTCATTACGTTTTTCATAGAAAACGTTGGTAAACAGCCCAAGTGCGCGCGTGTAGCGATTGAGTTTGAATATCCGTAGCAGGCGGATAATTCGCAGTATTCGGATGAATCGCAAATCGAACTTGAAGAAGAACGGCAAGTAAAATGGCAGTACTGCAAGGAGGTCAATAACTCCCATTGGGGATACCATAAATTTCCAGCGAGCTTTCCATGCTGGAAGCTCTGTGAATTTCAGATCAGCTGTCCATAAGCGCAATATGTATTCTGTGCTGAAGACAAAGACACTCAGCAGCTCAAAGGCATCAAAAAACCATTGAAACTTCCCGCGCAGGGGTTGAAAGGATTCCAGGATAATGGCAATGACGCTCAACCAAATAAGCGTGGCAATCGACAAATGAAAAAAGCGATTCCAAGGCGACTTCTTGCGCCCTTCCTCGTCGATAAGAAAGAATATACGTTGTTTGATGCTAGTCACGATATGGGAATTAGATGGTTAGTTGAATTAAAGGTGTGAAGGTTTCAAAGGGTCAAAATTCGGGAGCCGTTTATTCTTCGCGCTCCCAGTCCATCGTCCGCTTTACCGCTTTTTGCCAACCACGGTATAGCTTGCTCCGTTCCGCTTCCTCCATTTGTGGATCAAAGCTGGCTTCCAACTGCCACTTCTCGGCCAGTTCTTCTTGCTTCCAGTACCCTACGGCCAGACCAGCCAAGTAAGCTGCACCAAGAGCAGTAGTCTCTATAATGGAAGGTCGTTCTACTGGTACATCCAGCATATCCGACTGAAACTGCATGAGCAAGTTGTTAGCACTAGCTCCGCCATCTACTTTTAGCGTCGTCAGTGCTTGCCCCGCATCACTTTCCATGGCATCGAGAACATCTTTAGTCTGATAGGCAAGTGACTCTAATGTAGCTCGAATCAAATGACTCTTAGTTGTACCACGTGTAAGGCCGAAGATGGCACCGCGAGCATACATATCCCAATAGGGCGCACCCAAGCCAGCAAAGGCCGGTACCACGTAAACTCCGTCAGAGCCATTGTTCTTCATCGCGTAGTATTCCGAATCCGGCGCATCATCAATTAACTTCAGGCCATCCCGTAGCCATTGAATAGCTGCTCCTGCGATAAACACACTCCCCTCAAGCGCATAATGTACCTTCCCGTCAAGGCCCCAGGCTATCGTGGTCAACAAACCATTATTAGAATGGACCAGTTTTTCACCGGTATTCATCAGCATGAAGCAACCGGTACCGTAGGTATTCTTGGCCATCCCCGGTTCATGGCAAATTTGGCCAAAGAGGGCGGCTTGTTGATCTCCTGCAATTCCAGCAATGGGGATTGAAGTGCCAAATAAGCGTTCATCAGTATTGCCAAAATGACCGCTTGAAGGCTTTACCTCCGGTAACATCGCCCTCGGTACATCCAGGATAGACAACAGATGATCATCCCAATCTAATTGCTGGATATTGTACATCATCGTACGGGAAGCATTAGAGTAATCCGTGGCATGCACCTGGCCTCCCGTTAGCTTGTATACTAACCAACTGTCTATAGTGCCGAAGCATAATTCTCCTTTGGCTGCTCGTTCTCGGGCACCGTCCACTTGATTGAGCAACCAGCGTGCTTTCGTACCACTGAAATAAGCATCAACTACCAAGCCCGTATTCTGACGAATGTAATCGGTATGGCCATTAGCTGTTAGCTCGTCGCAAAAAGACGCTGTTCTTCGATCTTGCCACACGATAGCATTGTGAATTGGCTCACCAGTAGCCCTATCCCAGATCAAAGTCGTTTCACGTTGGTTAGTGATACCAATACCTACAATTTGCGTAGCTGCCACTTCCGCTTTGCGCAATACGGCTCGGGCCACACTCAACTGCGTATCCCAGATTTCGGTAGCATCATGTTCTACCCAACCAGGTTGTGGAAATATTTGTGTAAACTCCTGCTGCGAGACCGCAACAATTCGCCCGTCATGATTGAATAAAATTGCACGAGAACTGGTAGTACCCTGGTCCAGGGCGAGTATATATTTTTCCACAGCTGACAACTATTTTCGGTTTTAGAACTTTAGTATAGATGTTATAACGAAACGACTAGGGTACCAAAAATAGAATTCCCTAACCAACTGACCAAAATTACCTCCGTCTGGTATGAAGATCCACCGTATCCCATTCCCACAAGTACCACAATTATCTTCTCGCGATGTTGCTTACGCCACTCAAGATGAGCGACTGCGCCCATTTTACAACTACTCAACTACACTTGAGGCTTTTGAGCAAGTAATTGCCGACAAGCAAAAAGAAGATATCAATCGAGTACAGCTTGTGAAGAGTCTGCGGGATCAGTATGCGCAATTGTCCACTCCAGGAAAAAGCGCAGATCAGATCAGTCTCTTGGAAAAGGACAATACTTTCACCTTAGTCACTGCCCACCAGCCTAGCTTATTCACTGGCCCCTTGTACTTTGTGATCAAGATTTGTTCTACCATAAATCTGGCAAGGAAGCTGAATGCGGCTTATCCACACTACAATTTCGTTCCACTATTCATTACCGGCGGCGAGGATCACGATTTCGAAGAAATTAACCATCTGCACCTATTCGGTAAGACGGTAAGCTGGGAAAGCGGAGAGAGTGGTGCGGTAGGTGCTATGTCCACCGCTACTTTAAATGAACCTTTAGAAGCCCTTAAAGAAATTCTAGGTAGCTCAGAACGAGCTGAAGCTGTGTTTGCTGAACTGAAGGCATCCTACACCGGCCATGAGCGATATGGTATGGCTACTATTGACTATGTCTCTAAACTATTCGCCGAGACCGAATTGTTGGTATTTGACATGAGTCGTCCAGAGCTAAAGCAGCTCTTTATTCCTATCATGCGGGAAGAGTTGTTGGAACAGCCATCTCAAGCATACGTAGAAAAAGCGCAGGCTGAATTGGAAGCAGCCGGATTTTCCGGACAGGCCCATGCGCGTGAAATCAACTTATTCTACCTCCGCGAGGGATTACGCGAACGGATAGAGCGCACTGCGGATGGCTATCAAGTCCTGAATACAGATTACAAATTTTCAGAACAGGAGATTATTGCAGAGCTAGAAGCTCATCCTGAGCGTTTCAGCCCCAATGTGATTATGCGACCATTGTTTCAGGAGAAGGTACTACCTAACCTAGCCTACATTGGTGGAGGTGGTGAGCTAGCCTATTGGTTAGAACGCAAGGAGCAATTCGCCCACTTTGGTCTGAACTTCCCGATGTTGATCCGTCGAAATTCATTGATGTGGCTGGATCGTGGAACCGTTAAGAAGATGAATAAGCTGGAGCTCTCTGTTTCAGATTTGTTCATTGAGACAGAAACTCTCCTCAAGCAGTTTGTGAAATCACAAACAGATAATGAGCTGACGATTGAAGAAGAGAAACAGCAACTAGAGCAGCTCTTCGAAAGTATTGCTACCAAAGCGCGAGACATTGACCCCACACTCGCTAAAGCCATTGAAGCCGAATACACCCGTCAAGCCAAAAGTGTTGCTAACCTGGAGGGTCGTCTAATGCGTGCTGAAAAACAAAAGCACGAGACAGCTCTAAATCAAATCCGCAATCTCAAGGAAAAGCTATACCCCAACAACGGCCTGCAAGAACGCTACGACAATTTCCTTAGCTTTTATCAACGCCAAGGAGACGCTTTCTTCCAAACCCTGATTGAGGTATTGGATCCTTTAGAACAAGGTTTTGTAGTGGTTGAGGAGGAATAATACTTCCACCCTTCTCTTTTTCTTACTAAAGGCAATCCCTAGCGATTGCCTACCTCATCTATTCAACTGTTTTTCAGTAGAGTACGAATATTAGCTACACCTATCATTTAGGTATAACATTGGTGAACCTATTTATTCTACAAATGTTACACAAACTAAAATCATGCTCGATCAGAAATATATTTTCCTACTAACGACCTCTCTTCTTTGCACGATAATCTACGCCCAAAATATGGACACAGTCTATACCAACTATCCGGGTACGGATCAAAGTTGGGAAAAGGTATACTCAGGTACGGATAAGGTGTCTGAGAACATTTAGAGCGTGTTGGGAATTTTCTTGCTCTAAGC
>ENA-UENT01000212-UENT01000212.1-marine-metagenome-genome-assembly--contig:-NODE-212-length-42742-cov-3.170151_pt1 | contig 42742 bp, 34 predicted proteins | sample MGYA00237879_ERZ529330 | MGnify/ENA primary metagenome ERZ529330 (study PRJEB26372, sample SAMN05368345) | marine metagenome | biome: cultured habitat; feature: ocean water; material: water; isolation... | reverse complement strand
CAACTAAATTTTCGGTAAGTTACTAGCAGAAAAAAATGCAATCAAGCACAAAATAGCGAAATCATTAGAGCGGTATCTTCACGCTCCTAGCTTCAACATAATTTTCTTATTGGGGGGACGTAGATGCATCCAAATGAAGCGTCTCCTAATTATTCATCTAAAAATAGATTGAAGATACTTAGGTTTTCAATCTTCCAATGGTTAATGGAAAATACATAACTGTAGAGCTTGTGTGAGAGTTTTCGATTAGTTATTCTTGAACATTTAAACTGCCTATAAAACGGAGTATCCGATAGTACTACCCGCGTAACAATTGAGCATCTACCTGTAAAGGAATTGAATTCCATCGAATAGATATCGATATTGAGAAGCAGATAATAGGCACTATATCGCATATCCCAACCCTTTCAGGTAAAAAACATAGTAATATGGACACTAAATTAGAAGTTACAAGTTTTCTGAATCAAGCGTTAAAGGGACTCAAAAAGTTGAATACCGAAATAGCAAACCTTCTTGAGGTTGGGTTAAGTAGTTATATGTATACTCAAACTAGTAAATTCTATTATGTAAATACGTTTCTCCATAGAGGAATTAAAAAAAGATTTTTTGATATCTATTTCCCAATTAGATTGGTACATGGAAACTTAGTTACTGATTTTCAACGCATTGAAGACATATTCGATGAATATCAATATATATCAATACTTGGTTCTGCTGGTTGTGGAAAAAGTACTCTAACAAAGTTTATTTTTTTAAATTCTATACAAAATAGAAAGAGAATACCTGTCCTAGTAGAATTTAGAGCCATTGCTGATGGAGAATCAATCGAAGAGCACGTAAAGCAAAAATTATTGAATACAGATGCTAAGCCAAGCAGAGAAATCCTCCATCGCAGTTTGAAAAAAGGAAATTTCTTATTCATCTTTGACGGATTCGATGAAATCTACGCAAAGAATAAACAGACTTTGAATTACGGGCTAGATAAGTTTTTAGACAAATATTCAAAAAATTATTTCATCATTACATCCAGACCTGGAGCAGGTATTGAAAACTACCCCCGATTTAGTCAATTTAAAGTGGTAGGTTTAAAGAAGGATGAAATAAGAGATTTCGTTATAAAAATGGTCTCCAACGAAGAAAAGCAACTAAGGATACTGGATGTTCTTGGCGATACTGATAAAGAAGGCATAAAAGAATATCTTGCAAATCCACTTCTATTATCAATGTTCATTCTTTCTTTTGAGAATCATCCAGAGATACCCAAAAAAATGAGTGTTTTCTATCGCAATGTTTTTGACACTCTTTATTCTAGACATGATGGGCTTTCTAAGAACTCTTATAATAGAGAAAGAATCTCTGGGCTAACAAGAGAAGATTTTGAAAAATTATTACAAAGATTCTGCTATTTAACATTCATAAATGGTCAGTTTCTATTTACAGAAGAATTCATTGTTGATACCTTAAACAAGCTTAAACCTAATTTTTACATAAACTTTGACACTAAGGATGTACTCTATGATTTAGTAACCTCTATTTCAATTATTTCTGTTGATGGATTTGAATATTCTTTTCCTCACAGATCATTGCAAGAATTTTTTGCAGCCTGGTTTCTTAAAGAACTTCCTCCAGAAATTAAGAGTAAGAAATTGGGGGTAATTCATGAGAATTTGTTTAATAGTGTAGATGGACAGAGCAAAAATATTTGGCATCTATGCATGGAACTAGATGAACAAAGCTTTTTGAAGTACTTTATTGTTCCAAACCTTAAGAAGTTTCTGGATAAAGCTGAGCTGGCTTCTTTAAGTTCCCATAATTTTTTCAACTTTTTAGAATCGTCTGAAGACTGCCTTTTTTTTTCGCCTAATACAAATAAAAAAGAAACAAAATCAGATCAAGATGCATACTTGTCAGTCCACACAGCTTACGGATCAATGCTGTCAGAAATAAGATCGCTGGTTAGTTTACCAGGTTATCATTTTATACTATGGAATTTTATTAAGAGGTCGATAAATGATAGATCTGGAGAAGCACATAATGAGTTCTGGTTACCTTCAATTAAGAATAAAATAACGATACTGAGACATGAACCGGAAAAGCAGCCTGAATTTTTGAGAAATACTGAAGTAAAGGAACATCTATTTAAGATTTTCAAAAAATATGGACTAATTGATGAAATGGAATTACAAATAGATGAACTTAGACTTAAAGTTTCACAACTAGAAGATTCTATTTCCACTTACCTGTCCGATCTAGATGATCTTTTGAAGTTTGAGACGTAATGTGCTTGTCTAATTCGGGTTAAGTATTAATTCGACCTCATCCGAGAAAATTTGTACTAGATCTTCTTTAGGAAGTCCTTGCACATTTTTACTACCTGCCAATCTGTTGTCTTACCTTAAATAAGGTCCTGGAGACACAGACAGAGGCATAGCCAAGTCTCCGCAATTTATAAATAGCTGTATATGAGTAAAATAAAGCACATAGGGAATGATCCCACCTTCGGTACTAGAAAGAGCTATAATCCTTAGTTGGGTTGTAGCTTTTTTCATTTGTGTGTCACTGGGCCTTGAATCCGTCCAGGTGAGTTAGAAGCTTATCTAGATCCATGAAGTAGCATACATTTCTGCATAGGTGATTGCTCAGTTATTTCGCCCATACGCACTTTTCTAGGTCAACTCAATTACTGCCTCTCTCAGCACTTTATTTTCCTCTCTAAACTCAATCACTACCTGCGGCTTAACTTCCCGTTGGATACTGCTAGCAAGCTGTTTCTTACCTCGTACATGCGAATCCTGCCTCCGCCTGGCCTGAATAGCCTTTACGTTTATTTTGACTAGATAGATTATGCCTAGCAATAGGGTATATAGAAAAGTCGCGGACATGAAAAGTGCATTTATGTTTAGGACCAATACCATCCGATAGGTACCGTGCGAAAGCTTCAGATTTGTAGTACAAGATTTGACAGGCAGAAACACTCGGAATTATCATTTGCAGCCTATTTCTGAGACGATGCTCAGCACTTTAAGCATAGTTCCACCCGCCCTTGGAAAGCCGATAGGGATGCGGGACAAGGGGAATCATTCTATCGAAGCACCCTATAAGTTTCCCTGTCCTTAATGCACAGAGAAACTTATAGTACGGCACCACTATACCGTAGCGTGTTAATTACTTAGATCGTATCATTCTGTTGGTCGTAACATAATTTCGACCGTCTCGCCCTCTCGCAACGATCTTATACACATACATGCCGCTGCTTAGGTTTGAACCATCAAAATTAAACTGATAATTGCCAGGAGCTAGGTCCTGATTAGTCGATTCATATACCCTTTGACCGAGCAGGTTGAATACGCTCAAGGATACCTTGGCATGCTGCTGTAATCCAAAGTTGATCGTCGTAATTCCATTAAATGGATTGGGGAAGTTACCGGAAGAGGATAATTGCGTAGGATCTACTTCTTCCGTAGAAGTAAGTGGAGTGACTAGTGGCGTTTGATCCATAGTCAACGGATCATAAACCTCCACTGCCATTGTCATCGAATCCCTAATGGCTGCTACAATAGATTCTCTGTTGGCTACAAATTCTGCCTTGTCTTCCGGGAACCAATTTAGGTCACCTAGCGCCAATCCGTCTGTCCCTGCTGTCTGTAAGAATGTGTTGGAATAGCTTAGATCGAAGGCTGGAGGCCAGCTATTGTATTGCGGTTGCCCACTACCATCAAAGGATACGGGTGAAGGAATCCGCCAATCTACCCAATCACTTGTTGGATCAATCCAGTGTCCATTGATATGGCTAGCAATAGCTTGCGCATTCCCAGGATGCATGGTAAAACCAGGATCCATATCGGCATAGTTTGCTCCAATCGTGTAATTATCATCGGCAATGATAAATGAATCCACATCAGGATGTTCCCATAGGAGGCTTGGGGCAAGCGAGTCGCCACCTACTGTAGCAAAGAAATCCAGAATTTCCTGATCCCGATAGAATAAATTTTGGCCCAAATACAGAGAAATACTATCTAGAGAATTTTTGGAATCGGCAAAATAATTCCAGGTCGTGAAGTAGGAATCATAAGTGTTATTAGGGCTTGAATGAAATTCGGTTTTATATCCTATGAAATGGAAATTGTAAAAGATGTTGTTTGCCGTAATAAACTCGTCTGCACGTTGTTCATGCCCTGCTACTGTTTGGTTGAGATAGGTGTTGTGCATCTCTTGAACACTAGCATTGTGGAAGGGTCCACTATTGGCCAACAAGCGTCCGGAATTGACTACCGAATTGTTTTCCATGACTACATTATCACAAGCTACATCCATTCGCAATGGAAAGCCTCCCCAAGGAGAATATCGAAGTCGAACGCCATTGATGAATACGCAATTCGTGATACTGATACTGTCCCCTTTGTTTTGGTTTCTAAGCGCAAAATCTTGCCAGTCAGTAAAAACGCAGTTATCTACGATCATTTTGCTACCGCCAGTATTGGCTACAAAATTACCCACTACTTCATCATTGTTGTTGGCCCCGCTCAAAAGAATATTTTTGAGGGTTAAGGATCCGCCTTCTTTCAATTCAAAGAAATTTCTAGCAGAACCATCGGCCGCCGGCGTATTCAGAAAGACCGGTGGAGTAGCTTCATTCATTATCCAGCCGTTATCGGGGCCTTGGATTGTGACATCAAATGTCAAGTCAATACGGCCGTCAAAAGCATAAAACACCCCGGACTCTACCGTATACACACCAGGGCCAGTTATTTGAGTGTTTACAAATTGGTTGGGATCAAGTGCGGTTTGTGCACTTGCAACTGAAAAAAGTCCAATAGTGAATGCAAATAATAAAGTAATTGTTCCTTTCATAATTAGCTCTTTTTTAGAGTTTTAAGATGTAATAAATTTTATTTTTCAGATGTTGGAATCACCCTAACATCCGGCTTATTACCGATGCTATTTATTCAAGCTTCTGTAGTTCAGTGCATGTCTGGCAATCACCCTTTGGGTGGGAAAGGCACTTTTTTTACTGATACCTGATTACCGTCAGGCAGACTTGGTTGCTTCTCTTAATCCTATCCTTAGAAAGCGGTCTACTAGAGTGGGCCAGTACCAGCAAAACCTAGATGGCCGGTAGAGGAGATGTGACACTTTCCTCCCATAAAGGCAATCACCAAACTTGGACTAAAGCAACCTTATTCAAATTGATAACGCAGACCTATATCCATTGTCCTTCCATAATATTCCACCGAGGATAGTTTCCGCAAGGTGCTCGTAAAGGCACGATCGGGCGTATTCGTAATGTTATTAGCATTCAGATACAATTGAAGTCCTCCCTTCAGCCAAGGGAGTTTCTGGTACACGGTAAGATCCCAACGCCGGTAAGCAGCGGTATAGGAATCCAGCTCATCATATGTCCGATTGACCCCAGTCAGAATATTATCCTGATATACATAAGACAACCTGGCTGAAAAACCGCCGATATCATAACCGAGCGTAAAATTGAACACATCATCCGGTTGATTAGGCATCCTGCCGATTCGCGTGGAATCGACAAAAACAGTTGGGGCAAATGGCCCCGATCCTTGCTTGACCGACGTCTGAAAAGGATAGCTGGTTTCAGAGGTAATATGTGTATAGTTTACACTCAGGACAATACCCTTCAAAAAGGATGGAAGGTACCAAAAGTGTGTCTGCCAATCCAGCTCGAAGCCTTGTACCGTGGAAGTGGCATCCAAGTTGATCCAGGTATTAACGGTGGTCTGTTGTGTTTGGGTTAATTCAAATCTATTATTGATTGATTCAGAATCTTTGCTTCTAAAACTAGTCGTAACGATCAAGTTGTCAATTTCCTTATAGAAGTATCCAGCAGTAAACAATCCTAGACGATTCTTAAAGACAGAGGCATAAACATCATAATTCTGTGACAATGCCGGCTTAAGGGAGGTATTTCCTAATTGTATGTTGGGGCCACTATACGAATCGTAATAGATATAAGGTGAAATCGCCCGATAATCTGGATATATTATGCTCTTAGTCCTGGCCAGTCGTAGGTCAAACCAATCCGTAGGTTTCACCCGGATATGCAACTGCGGGAACCAGTTCTCGCCGCTAATACCATCTTCTATCAAGCTTTCATTCCTGAAGTCTTCCGGATTAGGCCCGAATCTCTCCGTAAAGAATGAATTGTAATTGAATGTGAAATTCTCATATCGTATACCAGGGAAGAGTGTGATATACTTGCCAATATTAATCTCCGCCATGGTATAAAATGCAAAGAGATTTCTTTCATAATCATAGTCATATTGGGCAGATCCTCTGACGTCGTTCGGATAGTAGCCATTCGCTATCGCCAATTCTTCATAGCGATTCATCTTTGCGATATCCGCTTTGTAGAAGAATCCATCAATGCCTTCATTGCCAGAAAGAAACTTATCTACATCATAGTTAGGATCTTCAAACAAGAAAGCTCTAATTCCCAGGTTCTGATCCAGGTTTTCCAAACCAAGATCTGTCCAAAGTGAATCTTTCAATACACGCACAAATTGTTCGCCGATAAAATTCCTATCCGGTTGACTAAAGTTTTGTGTTTCATCATTGTCTCTGGTATTGCGAACGTATTTACCTCCAAACCTTAGCAGCCCTGAAACACCCTGTGACACACTAAAAGGGACTTTTACATTCAACATGGCCTCCTGGGCTGCTTCTGTAACATCCCGTTCCAATGTATTAAACCTAGTCACCCTTTTTGCATTGGGTCCTTGGATAATCTGGGCTGCATTCAACAACTCGCTGGGTGTTGCCTTAAGCGGATCATCCAAGGTAGGTGTAGTGAAACCAGATTCATTCTGAGCGATACCAATATTCATAGTCAAATCCCCGGGAGAATATTGTTTGGAAATCGAATTTGAGACCGAGAAATCAATGCTAAAAGAAGAAAAATCAAATTCTCCCTGGAGGGCATTACTAAGTACTGTATTGCTCAGCTCCCGATCCGCCGCAAATCCGGACCATTGATTTCCGATGAGTGCCAAAGAATTTTGCTGTTCTATTTGATCTTGAGCCAGATTACTAACGAAATTATTTAGAATGAGCGATCCATTTTTAAATTTATAGTCGAGCACCAATCCTCCTCCGGTTCTTTGCCTTTCTGTAACTCGATCAATAATGCTGACACGATTAAGATCGATAGGGATGAAACCCTCTTCTAGTACGTCTTCCTCATTCAAAGCATACCCAACACTTAGCACATCTGAGTTTCTATTGAAGTTATCCAGGTAGCCCGACACCTGAATGCCAAGCTTGTTATTAAAGAAGCGATTGCTGAGTAAGCCATTCACTCGGTAGTTTCCATAAGTGTCTGCAATGGAGCCATAACCCGTCTGCATAGCAAAATTACCTCTAAAACCCTCGGAAGCCCCTCCAATTTTTAGGTTAACCGTTCCTCCCACTGCATCGGCATCCATATCCGCTGTCAAGGCTTTAGTCACTTCAATGCCGCTCAGAATGTTAGGCGCAATCATATTCAGATCCACACTACGATCGTTACGGTCGGTTGACTGCATCCGCACACCATTAACCATCGTCACATTGTATTGAGGCGAAATACCTCGAATGGCAACCTTCTGACCTTCTCCTCCACTTCTGATAAGAGATAACCCAGGTAACCTAGCTACTGATTCTGCGGCATTTACATCCGGAACATCTTGTATGCGGTCAGAGGATACCACATTTTTGATCGTATTGGAAGACAGCTGCTCATTGATAGCAGACATCTGTCCGGAAGCCTGGGCGGACACGACCACCTCTTCCCCCAAAACGGCAGCATAATCTAATTCGATCTTCACTTTTGTTGTCTCATCAGAAGCAACTGATACGGGAATAGCTTGTTCTTGATAACCAATGTAGGTAACCAACAATCTATAATCTCCAGGTGGTATTTGATGGATAACAAATTCTCCTTTGTCCCCTGTGGATGCTCCAAGGCTTGTGCCTTCCAATTGCACGTTCGCAAAACTTAATGCTTTACCCGAAGTTTTATCGACAACCGTTCCAACAATGGTTCCAGGACCTTGCGCTCTGGATTTGGCCACCTTTATAGACGACAATATATTCAAAGCTTTATCCTGTGGTTTTTTGCCGCTTCTTCGAACACTGAGGTTCCCACTTCTTTCTAGCTTCCCAATCTGATTAAATTTCTTCCGAATTTTCTTGGCCTTTCGCTGGCCCTTTTTGTCATTCTTATAGACTACAAGAAATTTTTCATTGACTAGCTCATAAGTGAAATTGGTTTGGAGCAGTAAGCGATGGACAGCTTCTTCCAGCTTCTCTTCTGGTCGAATATCAAAATCCACGTAAGTTTCCTTGATCAATCGAGGCTCATAACTGAAGAACACCTGATACCGCTCTCCAAGCTCCTCGAGAACTTCATGTAAAGGTTGTTGATGTACGCTCGGCAAGGTAAACTTACTGCTAGCATGGACACTTCCTGACATACCTGTCAAGAGCACAAAAAACAATGACAGTGCCAGAATATTTTTGTGCAAATATTGGTTTTTCATGATCGTTCTGTTTTGATTGCACCCCTTGATTCCAGGGCAGACCTTCTACACCAGTGGTCAAATTTCCTGACTATTCTTACTCATCTTCACCGGAGGCATTCTCCTGGATCACGAGTTCATCGTTCACTTGCTCAATGTTGGTTCCTGTAAGTCTACTCAACAGATCCAGTGCGGTACCCATATCTCCGGTTGGTATCCTCAAGGTAAACTCACGCTTAGCTAAAGCTTCATTACTTATGGTATAACTTAGGTTGTTGGGGGAAGCTAATCGCTGAAGTATATCTTCGAGTGGAGTTTCGACAAACTCCAGCATTCCTTGCTTCCAGGAAACTTCAAGTTCATTTGCTACTCTTCTTGGGGGTTCCAACTTCTTTTCTTTAGCGGAATACCGTAATAACTCACCTGGTTCCAAGCGAACTTCTCGTTCATCTGAATTATCCAGTTTCACATTGATTTCACCTTCTTCCAGGAACACCCCGGTTTCTTCTTCCCAGGACATCACGTTGAAGGATGTGCCCAGTACCTCAACTGTCAAATCGGAAGTAACCACCTCAAATTTGGTGGTTCCATCACCGAAGTTTCTCACCTTGAAGTAGGCTTCTCCTTCCAATTGCACGGTTCGAGTGGGATCTTTAGACCAATTTTTTAAGTATCTTATTGAGGAATTTCCGTTTAGCGTCACTAATGATCCATCTGGCAGTGTAACCTCTTTAACCTGGCCAGCAACGGATTGATGAACGACCCAACTATCGTTAAGGAAGTACTGCACCACAAACAGAGAGACAAGGATGAGTATAACTGCTGCGGCTATTCTTAGTACATAGCGACTTCGACGCCACAATGGTCGTATCTCAATTGTTTGTTGCTTTGGGTTACCAGCTCGTTCCGCTACTTTCTTCCAAACTCTATCATAAGTTGCTTGTCCTACGGTCTCACTTTCCTTGATTTGCTTAAAAAGTTCATCCATGACCTCCGGTGCCGTACCGGATTGATCTTCACGAATCATTTGAAGCAGCAATTTAAGTTCCTCCTCAGAACACTCACCTGCAAAAAGCTTCAGAATTAATTCTTCTCTGGTTTGCATTAGCAGAATAAAATTAGGTTAATTAGTTCCTACACCTATATATAGATCGGGAAGGCAAATGGGATTACTCACCATCTAACTTTTTTTCATTTTTTTGTACATTTGGTTGAATAGGGGCAACTTTTTGACTGCAAATTAAATCGATCATATTGCCAATAATAGAGGAATATCGGCATCTGAGCGCACTGAAGGATGGGGAACAAAGCAGTTTAGAGTGGATTTATGCTAAGTATTTCCAGGTAATCTTTCTTTATTGCAAAAAACTGATCGGTATAGAAGTTTTGGCTGAGGAGGCTACTTCTGAAGTATTCCTGACCCTATGGGAGAAACGCTCCATCATTTCTACTGACAAATCTATTCAGGCATTTTTGTATCACATCGCAAAGGTGAAGGCTTATGACCATCTTAAGAAGATAGCTAACGACCAACGTCTTCAAGAACAATTTTTATTAAGTCATAATGCTGGAAACTCTAAAAGTGGTGAGCATTTGTTGATCGAAAAAGAACAGTTGGAAGCCATTAATAAAGTGGTAGAAACACTTCCTCCGCAGAGAAAAGCCATTTTCAAAATGCGTTATTTCGAAGGCAAGGACAATAAGAAGATCGCCGAACAGATGCAGATTTCTACTAACACCGTAAAGGTACAACTCGTGAAAGCTCGTCGACATCTCAAAGAGCACCTTGCCTTTAATCATGACCATCTTCTCACTATTGTTTCCATTCTTTCTTTTATCCGATAAAACGATCGAGTCGCTGGGCTTTGCGCCAAGCTCATAGGCAAAAATTGGCTTTACACTTATAGGTTATCGTTGAAAAGAATTCAGCCTCGCCGTCAAGAATTCTCAGATATAAGATTCCCGCCTCTCATCCAATTCTAAGTTCTTTGAAGCTGAAGAATCTGATCCTAGTTTAATCCCGCTAAAAATAAAACATGAGGTACTTGAACATGAACCTGTCAACAATTGGAGCTTTATTTATCCTTCTTTCTTCCTGTCAACCCAAAATATCTCCAGAGATCAGTGATGCCCTCACCTTTCACGTTTCCTTTGATGAAGGAACTACGGCAGACTTTGCCTTGGGAGACCCTAAGATGTATACAGCAAAAGCTAGCTATGTCAATTCCAAAAGAAAGCTCGATGGCTTACAGCAGGGTATGAATGATCCAAATCATAGAATCACAGCGGGGAAAGGCCGCTTTGGCAATGCCTTTGAATTTGGTAAAAAAAGTAATACGGTCATCTTCTTTAAAAGCAAAGACAACATCGCCTACAATCCTCAACATTGGTCGGGTTCTATTTCCTTTTGGTTAAGTGTGGATCCCTCAAAAGATCTCGATGGATATACAGATCCCATACAAATCACGGATGCCAGTTTCAATGACGCTTCGATCTGGGTTGATTTTACAGACGATGATCCACCCGGTTTTAGATTGGGCGTGATAGGCGATAAAAGTGCCTGGACTTTGGACACCCTGAATTCTTCCTTCCTGGAAGAATTTGAAAAAAGATTGGTCAGTATTAAAGAGCCTCAATTTAGCAGGAGTACCTGGACACACATAGTTATTGCTCATGAGGGTTTAGGTACTGTGAATAGTTGGGCAAGTCTCTATCTTAATGGTCAGAAAATCGGTACCATCCGTGGCATAGATGACCCTTTTACCTGGGACCTAGAGCAATCAAATATTTTCTTGGGCCTAGGCTTTACCGGCTTAATGGATGAACTGTCCATATTCAACAAACCCTTAACTGAAGAGCAAGTATTGGAACTCTATCAGCTAAAAGAGGGTATCAAATCCCTGATACGGCAATAAATGCACAGAAGCAGCTATAATCTTCCTAATTGCCTTTTACCTCCTGGACAACTTCATTGCCTTTACCATCTTATCAAAAATCTCATTGTTTTGATAAATCCCCATAAAGTGCTCTGCACCTGGGCCATAAGCGAATACCGGAATGAGGGCGGCAGAATGGTTACCAGTGGAGAACGAAGGGGTTATTTTGGAATAATCCCCCTGTCCATAAACAGTAGAAGCCGAAAGTGATAGGCCTCCCGTTTCGTGATCCGCTGTCACGATGACCAAGGTGTTTTTGTCTTTGGCTGCAAAGTCGAGGGCCACCTCTAGGGTCTGATCGAAGTCCAAGGTCTCTTGGATAACGTAGTCCGCATCATTGGCATGCCCACCCCAGTCGATCTGGGAACCTTCTACCATCAGGAAAAAGCCATCTTTGTCTTTGGATAGGTAATCGAGTGCCAAATCCGTAGCCTTCGGCAGGAAATCTCCTCGACCCTCCTGCATTTTGGGCATCCCGTCAGAGGCTAAGAGATAAGCATGGTTCTCTTCAGGATTAAGGGACGTTTTGGGAAGGGATTCCGTACTTACCTGGAATCCTCGCTGTTGTAAGGTATCCAGATAGTTGATTTTGTCCGATCTTCCCGCAAAGAATTTTGTTCCTCCACCGGCGAAGAAGTTGACTGGCGCATAGACCAATTGGCGAGCAATCTCTTCGTAGCTGTTGCGCGATGCGGTATGCGCATAGAAGGAAGCGGGTGTGGCATGTACAATGGAAGAAGTCGCAACCAAGCCGGTACGGAAGCCTTTAGCGGCGAGCATCTCCAAGATCGTTCGGACCGGAGTGGTATCTTGGTCCACGCCGATCGCTCCATTGTACGTTTTCACACCAGCAGAAAAGGCGGTAGCACCAGAAGCAGAATCGGTTACTTTATGGCTCGTCGGTTGATTTTGGTGGAGTCCAATGTGCTTGAAGCGAGAGAAGGTGCTTTCTCCCTCCTTGTAATAGTAGGTAGTAGAAACTTGCGTCAGTCCCATGCCATCCCCAATGAGCAGGATGATGTTTTTGGGCGATTTTATCCCAGTTGCACTTGTTACTCTATTGGTGGTACAAGCAGCCAGTAGCACCATCACGGCTACAGCAAGAAAGGTGTATGTGTATTTTTTCATTTTGGAAAAGAAAGTGTAGTGTTAACAGACAAAAGAACAGTTGTATCTAAAAGTAAAGTTGGCTTAACGAAACATCCCTTGTCTAAGCATGCGATCGTCAAACAAGGTCAAAGGTAGAGCTATACCTTCAGAGAGCAGGATTTCTTAAGTTAAATTATTGTAAGAAGATCCTAGGAACGGGAGGCAAATGGGCTGTTGTATTGTGTGGAAAGGCTTTTAGAAAGTATCTTGGAATCATTCCCGTGGAAATCTTCTAATTTACTGAATAATGAAAATCTCCCCCCTACTATTTATTGTCCTTGGCTTTGCAATACTATTTACCGGCTGTAATACCCAAAATCAAGATTTACCTGACGATGAGTCCCTGCCCAATGAACAATTGTATTTGGGACAAAAACCGCCAGGACTAAAAGCTGAAGTTTTTGCTCCTGGTATCGTCACAACCGAACATATGGAATTTTTTGGCAGCTTTACTCCCGATCTAAAGGAGCTTTATTTCAAAAGGAAGGGTGGGGTGTATGAAAAGTCTACCCTGGTAGTTGTACGATATGAGGATAATGAGTGGAAGGAATCTATCGTTTCTCCCGAAGAGGCTTCTGTCGGAGAACCTTCTCTTTCACCTGATGGTAATACCCTTTACCTGGATTCTAGATATATAGAGCGAACCGATTCGGTTTGGTCTGACGTCAAGAGTTTGGGAGCACCATTCACAGAAATACCCATCATGCGCCTTACGGCTTCTAACAATGGTACCTACGTTTTTGATGAACGCGAAGAAATCGGCACCATTCGGTATTCGCGCATGAACGATGGTAAACGTGAAGCCCCGAGGGCATTTGGTGAAGCGATCAACACGGGAAAATGGACAGCTCATCCCTTTATTGCCCCAGATGAAAGCTATTTGATTTGGGACAGCGAAAGAGAAGGGGGTTACGGGGATTCAGATTTATATGTAAGCTTCCGTCAGGAAGATGGTTCCTGGGGCATAGCCCAAAACCTTGGGGAAGGTGTCAACACAGAACACGAGGATATTTATGGAAGTGTGACGCCGGACGGAAAGTATTTGTTCTTTCACACATATCTAGGCGAAGGACAAGCAAGCATCTTTTGGGTAGATGCTCAAGTGATAGAGAACCTCAGGCATAAATAACTCCTTGCTCTTGGACCAAATGGCTGTGGGTATTTCCCAGGAATAACAGTTAGATGCTAAAAGGGGAGCTACTTCAGTTTGGGAAAGTCATCTACTTTCTTTGCCCCCCAGTATTTAGCGTTTTTATCCTCAGCCAGATACTTACCATTCTTGCCGGATAAGACCTTGAAGGTCTGAGCATCTGCCCCTTGTATCAACTTTTCGCGGTAATAGACATTGTTACCACTTTTGGAATAGCGATCTCCAAAAAATTCAAAATGAGTGGAGTTAGAATGCTCTAATCTATTAGAAAGATAGTAGACAAAATTCTGGTCCACGTAGTAGCAGAACTTCACCTTTTTAAAACTTGCCGCATGAGCACCATTTAGTTTCTGACCGCTACAAAACACGGATTGATAATCCCTTGCAAAGAAGCCTTTTTCATCCAGTAATTCAAAAGTCTTAGCGTGGGCCCCGGGTATGATTGCCCCTCGATTGAAGACGTGACGATCATTTTTGGCGAAGCCACCGCCTAAATATTCAAAGCCGTCCGAAATTTCACCGATCTTCCTAGTTGAATAAAACAGGAAGTATTTGTCCTTAGCATATTTGTGAAGATCTTCAAGTATCTTGAAACTGTTTGGATCTGCTTCCGGGATGTGGTTACCTTCTAAAAACACACGGTCTTTATCTTTTGCATACACTCCACTGAAGCCAAATATCTTTAGCGTCTCAGGGTCGGCCCCCTCCACTTCATGCTGTACTTTTTTCCAAGTTGCATTCCTGATTTTTTGATAAACTACTTTTCCATCGACCACTTTATAGCCGGTAAGCTTGCGAGTCAGGAAAAAGAAAGTGATAAAAAGTACGGCTCCAATAGCAATGAACCAAAGTAAGATTTTCATGATCATCTAATTTTAAAACAGGAGGGGGAATACCTTGCCCTTCTGGATGATAGCTCCCCTGCTAGGTCTACTTAGTTGGCAGCTTCTGCGGCCGTTTCTTCTTCTTTCTTTCGTTTCTCGATTTCTCTAAGGTTAGTGGTCACTACCTTTTGGATGCGGTTTAGCTTTCCTAAAGCTTTTTCCACGACCTGCTGGGCCTGATATTGATCACTGACCTCGATACTGACGAGATAAGCTTGCATATCGCTGATAATCAACTCAATATTATCTGACTTTAGACCAGCAATCACAAAATCTTTGTGTTTTTCAGCATACTCAAAAAGCTGGATGGCATCTAATCGCAATTTCTCGACCTTTTTCTCCCAATTATCCAGTTGGTAAATGTATCCGGCGGAAGCTTTGCGGTTGGCTTGACTTAGCATTTCCTTTTTGGCTTCTTCTCCAATCTGCTCTTCCGCTTGGACGTAGATTTCTTCTGCTTCGGCCAGTTGCTTTTGCAAAGCCAGACTAAAATTGGGATACTCCTGAGAAAGACGTTCCAAACGAGCCTTGCTTTGATTCCACTGATTCGTCTGTGACAAATAGGTGGTTTTACAGGAAAATAAACTAATTATCAAAAGGCTAGCGATAACATAAATGGTTTTCATGGTTTTGGTTTTTTAGGTTTGGGGTGGTTTGACGAGCCCTGGCTGCCCTATACGTCCGAATGGCTATTACATGGAGACCGGCACTAATACTCTTATTTATAGGATTGACTTATCTGGAGAACTTCAAGGGGGACCTAGAACTACTAGCCTGAGTTTGCGACCAATTTATTCGTGGGATTTTTCTAAACATCCAAATAATATCTGGAATTTTTGGGGCCTCTGATTGGTGAATATCTATATATATCTGCTGCTCACCGCTCAGGCCCAAAAAGAAATAGAACCCATCTAATACCAAAGAATGATTCGCCTCCGAAAAAAGTGTTTTTTCAAAAAGTACCTTCTCAAGCTTTAGCTCTAGCAACTTCTGATATAGCTGACTCATCCAAGATTCGGGGCACTCTTCTATTCTCTTTTGTACTTCTACTTTTACAATTCTAGATTGTGCATCGACTAGTTGCAGCAATGCCGACTCCGACTCCGTCTGTAGGGCTTTTCGTTTAAAATCTTCGATATCTATACTATTCATTACCATAGAACCAACAAAATCTACGATCACCTTAGATTCATGTCTATTCAGGTAAGCTAGATTCAAATGTTTAGAAGGGCTCAACCTTTCCATCAGCAGCTTTACGTCTATCTTATTCAACATACAAGAAGGAAGGGCTTCGATACTTATTAAAGGATCATTAGACCGTGCCTGCAGAAGCCTCAGATATCGATCTTTGACCAACTCAGTGAAACTTGGGGTAGTCTTTATACAAGTCATTGCAGCACTTACCTTTTCCACTTCCCCAGATTCTAGGTAGGTAAAAACGGTATTGATATCATTAATCAATCGACCATCAATCGCTGCATTCTCCTGGAAAGCCGTGATCGCAAATGCTGGGAAGGCAACATCAGCCTGAGTCAGCAAAGAATCTTGGTCAAAAACAAACCACAGTTTATTCGCCTTCCCTTCTAATGCGTGGTAAAGGCATTTTGCATCCTCCTTAATCTCAAAAAAAGGATGCTCCACTTCACCTTCAAGGGTAAAAATGCACCCCTGAATATCAAGTTCCAGTTCTCCATTTTCAAAAAATTCAAGCTGACAGATGGCCTTGTTTCCCGCCTTGTTCCGCAGCAAATCGCACATGGTCCGGCCAATATCTTGCAACAACATCGGTACCGAATAGGTCTTAACTGTTGCTGGCTTTCCTTTCTCAAATTGGAACTTCACCTTCGTGTGCTCGGGGAATTTCTTTACTACATCAAAAATTCGGCTTCCAAACTTCAATTCGTTTTTTAAAGTCTCTTCTATCTGATCTTCTCGCTGCAACTGGCCATTCAGGATGCGACAGATCCCACCTCCGGAAAGCCCATAACTGGTCTTTATTGGGTTTGAAAAATACAGGAACCCTGCCTCTAGATGTGGATCAATTTTCTCTGTAATGGTCGTGATCGTTCGCTGAACACTTGCTTTTTGTAGAGGGTTTCGCATATTGAATAGGTCTTATTTGGGTTCAGGTGCTGACTTTCGATATCCAAAGGTAGAGCTAGGACCATGCACATGCGATAAAACTGCAGTGAACTAAGGAAATACGGGAGTGACTTGCACCTTGCCTCTTGTTGAATTGCTCAGAACTGCCTGATTCATTCCGCCCGATTCTTTTCCTATTGTTTTGGTTTAGCTCTATATTCGCCGCAATAGAAATTGAATTCTTTCGCTGTCCGTCAATCTACGATTATGAAAAAATTGGGTACACTATTAGCGGTCTTTCTTTTGTGTTGTGGGCATGACATGTTCCTGAAACTGGACATCTACATATTGCCACCCAACACCTCTGCAAGTATTGAATTGTTCAATGGCACTTTTGAGACAAGTGATAATACGATTGATCGCGACCGGATGGTAGATGTAAGTTTGGTGGGCAGTGGGCAAAGAATGGTAGTAGATACCAGTCAATGGCGAGAAGAAAAGGGTGTTACCATTTTGGACTTCAATACAGGAGCTGAGGGTACTTGGCTAGCAGGTGTTTCCACGAGAGCTCGAAATATTGAGATGAGCGCGGAGGATTTCAACACCTACCTGGAACATGATGGTGTGCTGGATATGTTGGCTTGGCGGAAAGAAAACCAGCTACTGGATCAAGCAGCAGTGGAAAAGTATTCCAAGCATGTCAAAACTGTTTTCCAGGTGGGAGACAAAAGAAGCAATGATTGGCATCAGATTTTGGGATACCCCATCGAATTTGTCCCGCTAAACAACCCTTACGACATGCATATAGGTGAAGTCTTGACAGTAGAACTTCTGTGGAAAGGTGAGCCTTTACCTAATCAACTAGTCTACGTTGGTTCCGATGCCGATACACATGATCATGAACACGGCCATAGCCACGATCATGATCATGAGGCCGATGAAGAGCATCATCACCACGGTGATGGGATACAGCAGCTACGCACCAATGAAAACGGCGTAGTAGCCTTCAAGGTTACTGATAACGGGAGATGGTTCCTACGAACGATACATCTCACGACCTCTGAAGAACCTGGACTGACCCACGAATCGAATTGGGCTACCCTAACCTTCAAGCTCGGGCATGATCATAGCCACGATTCAGGAGATCATAGTCATGCGGAAGGCGGCCACAGTCATGAGGATGGTCATCATCACGATGACCATAGCCACGAAGAGACGGCTGGTATTCCCTCCTATCTTTATTGGATTGGCAGCTTTGTCTTGATTGCTGGCCTGTTTTTTTATTTCAATCAGCAAAAGGATACTGATTTAGAATAAGAAGTTGATTTCGAGGTTTCATCACCAACTATCAAATTGTAAATGCCAACATGCCATTCCTCATGAAAAGATCACTACTTCTAGTTGTCCCGATACTTGCTGCCTTTCTTTCTCCTCTATGGCTCCACGCCCATGGCGTCAGTGCCGGCGATCAGGCAATTCTTAACAATGGAGGCCTACTGTCCTACATTTGGGTAGGGGCCAAACATATGGTAACCGGTTATGATCATTTGCTTTTCTTGGCTGGAGTAATCTTCTATCTAAGTGGATTTAAAGATATAATCCGCTTCATTACCGTTTTTACCATTGGCCATAGCATCACGCTTATCGGGGCTACCTATCTAGGTATACAGGCCGATGAGCACCTCATTGACGCCGTAATAGCCTTGAGTGTGCTCTACAAAGGATTCGAAAACTTGGGCGGTTTTGAAAAGTGGTTCAAGGTAAAATCGCCGAATCTCCTATTCATGGTTTTCCTCTTTGGGCTGATTCATGGTTTCGGTTTATCTACTCGCCTACAGTCCTTTGATCTAGGTGCTGAACAATTTCTATTAAAAATCATCAGCTTCAATGTAGGCGTAGAATTAGGTCAAGTTGCCGCTTTAATTCCTATCGTGTTTTTCATAACGCAATGGCAGTCTAAGAAAAGCTATCGTGCTTTTTACAAGGCCGCCAATGTGTACTTAATCATAGCGGGAATCTTTCTGTTCCTCTTCCAAATGAATGGCTATTTCTTTGGGCATTAAGGCAGGGAATCAATGGATCGTCTGCATCCGGGCGATCTTCCACTTCTCGCCTTCTTTGACCATGAATCGCATCTCCCTAATTGGTCCTTGCTCCCCCATCTTAGCATACATAACGAGTGCTGTTTCCTCGAAGACTGTGACGGTATATGCTTGATCGACTTGCGGCACGGGAATTGGATCGGGATGATCACTAATGTGATCCACCGTATTTTGCCGAATCGCCTCCCAACCAGAAAATTCCTTAAACTCAATATTTCCCGCATACATTTTAGAAACGAAGGGTTGCTTAGACCACTGCTCCTCCCATTTGAGCAAGTCGCGCTCACAAAAATACCTCGTCTCCTGCTGCAATGTTTCAATGATCAAAGTCTCAGCATCTTGATCGCTGATAGTGGACGTTTGGCAACTGCTGATTAATGGCAGCAAAGCTAGTACATAGCAATTCTTCATCTTTTTGGGCAAAATTAGGGAGAGGGGGGTAGGCGAGATAGGAAAAACGCGACATGCTAGGAAACCAATACGGTTATTTCTTCTGATAGCATGGGGTCATAAAAAGAGGTGAAAATAGGAGAAAAGGGAGTACTCTATTTGAAAAAGATTAATTTCTTCTCAAGAATCTCAATTTCTAAGTATCTGATATTCAACTTTAGTCATTTTTTTATTACTAGGCAATTAAATTATAACTACTTGTGCTATTGTAACTATTGGCAGAGCTTTGCTGTATCAAACCAAGCAAAATTCTGATATGAACAAAGCTTCTTTTCTAATCACTGGTATTGTTGCACTTTGTCTTTTCCAATCGTGCGATAGTACTGCTCAAAATCTAAGAAAAACAGCCATGCACAACATTGCACAACCCATCACACTAGAAGAAGTCAAAGCGTACGCACAGGGAGAGTGGACATCGATTAGCGTAGAATTACGCCCAACAGAAGATCGAACTGGAAGTGGCCAAATCGAACCCACCTTTCTCAAAAGAAATTTCAAGTATCTGGAAGGAGATAAGTTCGTTGGAACCATCACTTTGTTCGGGGATAATTATGGTCAATTCCCATTAATGGAATTCGAATTCAAGGGAGATCTAAAATGGGGAGAAGAACATCCTATCGCTGAGGGCGCTTGGAAGATAGACTATGTCCTCAATGAGGGATTCGGTGTCACACCACTTCATGAGCAAGCTGCGCAAATGCTGAATGCCGGCTTACCAGTAGGCATGACTCCTTTTGCCTTAAATGAGAAGAAAGATATTCTCGGCAAAGCATTTCCCATGTTTAAGATTGTGGAAGGCCAGATCGTTTCGGATTACGACCTGATATACTTCAAGAATGGTTTGTTATTTATGGGAGCAAAACACGTGGATGGCACCCCATTTGACAAAGCGGAGAACAGACCTCATCAACTCCAAATTCCTTTGGAGAAAGTGTTTTAGACTCATAAACCCAATTTCTTCTCAAACCAGCTCAATGCCATTATTATGCAAATCAAAGCTGAGTACGCATTTTCCGTCCCTTGGTGGTGGTATATATTACCCGCTTACTTGACGCTGTGGACACTGATTTTTAGTATATACAGTTTGATCGATGGTCAAGGGTTGATGGAAAGTTTTGGGATTGATACAGGGGGTGCGAGTGAATTCATCCTATTGAATTCGGGGGGAAGATATCTAGCTCTGGCGGTGGCTATGATTTTAGGTATCTTGGTTTTCCGAACCTTTAGTTCTACCATAACTGCCCTTCTGGCCAGACTAGCCATGGATCTATTGGATCTATGGGCCGGGCTTCAAGCCGGAGTGATTGCGGACACCTCAGGTGTTATTCAATCTTTTCTAATGTTCCTGTTACCGAATTTCATTTCGCTATGGTTCATAATTCGGTTTAAAAACAGAGCGTTGAATAAAACTTAGAACTTGAACGGAGAATCAGCAATATAGTGTTTTGGCTAACGATTACGGATGGAGTTAACGGGCCAAAGGAAAGAATTAATCGGACGTCAATCGCTAAAGTATTGGTTGTCGGACTACAAAAATTTAATGAAGCGAAGAACAGACTTCATCAAATCCAAATTCCTTTGGAGTGGGTCTTGTAACCCATTGAAATTCTCTATTTTAGCAGGGCAACTGTGCTTCGAACTGTAATCTAAAAAGACCATTGGGACCTTTTGGTCTATGTACCGAGAGGTCCCAAATTCTGGCTTCATCTAAAACACCTACACTGATTTGAAAAGGCTCAGCTGCAAAATCGTAAGGTTTATCTTGATAAGTAGGATGAGTGAAATCCCAGAACAACCCATAGTGGAATCATTCTTGCATTTCGATGGTTCTACAAAGACGCATGCTAAGCATTCACTCTGTCAAACATTATAAGTTTTACCAATGAACAAGGAGTATTTAAGACTAGAAAAAAACGGCCGGAATATCTTGTTGATCTTTGCAGAACTACGGAAATCTATGCCCCCCCTTCAGTCTGTCAAGAAAATAATGGAGGAATTTCCAGAATTAAACCTGGTACAAGCCAAAGAGCTGATGGTATTGCACGATACAGATTACAAAAGCTTGGAGGACTATCAGGAGAATCTATTCACGAAAATTTTGGATGAATTAGGTGGGCAAGATACTGGTAAAAATCAGGAAATCTAGATACTCGTTCTCTGACTTGTCTGAAGGCAAAGGTAATAGCACGGAAGAGCTGCATTACATGTCTGAGTAGGTGTAGAACGGACGTATCCATTTGTCTTACAAATTAAGAATTGCCAGAAGCAAAACCCCTCAATATGAGTAAATCTGCTCCAAAGAGTAACTGTGATGATGAAGGCGGTAAACTTATACCCATTGTAAATTTTAATAGCTGTGGGGCGAAGGAAGACTGTGTAGCGGTCTGCCCCTTTGATCTATTTGAAATGCGACCCATCACAATAGAAGATAGAGCTACGCTCAACCTGAAAGGTAAAATCAAAACCTTTTTTGATAAAAGAAAGGCCTACCTGACGGATCCAAGTAGGTGCCACGCCTGCGGTGCCTGCGTACAGGCTTGCCCTGAAAGAGCCATTAAACTGGCTAAAGTTCCTTGACTCTCATACTTACGTACACAGAAAGTAATAGGTCTACGGAAACCTATCTTCCAAATCATTTTCCAATTCCGATCCGTCCAAATAATAACTAGAAACCAGCGATTGATGAGAGCTTGATTTTCATTTGTCAGAGCTGGTCCTCATCACATTACTGGCAATTTTCATATATTTTACTTACATTTGATAGCAATACTTTTATACGCAATTGAAGAACCAACCTACAGGACTACCAATACTATAAGAGCTGGCGGTTATACTTATATCTTAGCCACCCATCTCTAATGCCCCTCTAGTAGAAAATAACCGACCTATTTCAAACGGGCCTAATTAGGCTCAGCATCTTATTACCCTTTCTCAATCTGATACATTGAGATTCTGGGCCCCTAGATTAATTTGATCTTTGACTTGTCGAGCAGTAGTCATAATCTACCATCTATCACGGAAGTTGATTCATTACTGAATTAGCCTCAAACTAATATCCCTAGTTAACTATGAACACCGAAAAACTAAGTCCGATTGTAAAAGGTATGTTCAAGCACATGCCTGGCGTCAAATCCTTGCTGCCAACCAGGACAGGAGGTACGATCAAAAGTCGATATTGCTATGCAGTTTGGATGCGGCATCTAAAAAATTGGAACCAATTCAATTCGGCAGTACCACAGACCGTGGTTGAATTAGGTCCCGGAGATTCCCTAGGCATTGGACTGGCGGCCTTGCTGACTGGCACCCAAAAAATCTATGCCATAGATGTTATCCGCTACTGGGACGTAGAACGAAACCTGCAAGTATTTGAGGAACTGATCCAATTGTTCAAGAGCTCAGCTACTATTCCTGACAATCGAGAGTTCCCAAAGATCAACCCTCCTCTATCCGACTACAGTTTCCCGAGCACTCTTCTTTCTCAGCAGCACCTCGAGCAGACCCTCCATAGAGATCGATTGCAGGCTATTCGTAAAGACTTAGAGAATATCGATAACCCCAATAACACCTTCATCAGATTTGCCTGTCCAAAAGAGGCCAGTGAGGTAATACCCGCAGAAAGCACAGATTTAATCTTCTCGCAAGCTGTTTTAGAATACATTACGGATTTAGGGCATTGCTTTCAAGAAATGGATGCCTGGCTAAGACCTGGCGGTTGTACATCGCATTGTATCGATCTTAGTGCTCATGGAATCACACCTTCCTGGAACGGTCATTGGACATTTAGTGAATTAGAGTGGAAGCTAGCTACAGGGGGAAAGAAGGTGGTCATCAATCGTTTACCCTATTCAGCCTACTTGGAACAATATCGAAAGGTTGGATTTCAGATTCTTAGCCAAGACCTAGTCACTTGCGATCACCTATTCACTTCTGCGCAGATGGCTAGAAAATTTCGAGGCTTAGACCAAAAAGATCTTACTACAAGAGTCGCATACATATTGGCTCGTAAATGAGGCTGAGCAGTCACTGGATTTGAATGAAGCTACCTTAATTTTCGGCGCTTTAGCATATTTTCTTTGCCACTAATCCATAGGTAATTTCCATAAATCACAGCACCGTGGATATGCGGCATTTCCGTGGGAATATAGAGCCAATTCCTGCCCGCATCCACTGTTTTGTAAACAATAGCTTTTTGGTTTCCCTCATCCAAAGATCCGCCAAGAATGTAGCCTTCATTTTTATTCAGAAATAGAATATGTCTAAGCATTCCCCTCTTAAAAGGGTGAGGTGGTAGATAGCTAGTATCTGCTGCCATGCTTGCCCTTTGTTTGCGGATTACAATATCTTGACGACTCCTATCTTTCGCTAACTGAACACTTTCCGTTTTATCCCGATAAAATAATCCATTAATGACTTCGTTTTGAGGCTGAGCTCGGAGCACATAAGCGGCTAGGAAATCTTCCGTCTTTTCTTTAGAGATTAGGTTCCAATTTTTTCCTGCATCGATAGTATGAAAGACTAGCGGTTCATAGGATGCTCTGAAACCCTCTTTGGGTTGATACGAGAAGCCTGAAACAAAACCTTCATTTTCATCGAGAAAGTGCATATTGTAGTAGGCCACAAAAAGCCCTTCCGGCTTCTGGTCTTTCTCCGGATGATTGCGATATCGATCCGTAATTCGTCCATCTATGGAGGGACTAATCTCTTGCCAACTTAGGCCAGCATCTGTGGTTCGATATACAAAGCCATAGTCACCACAAGTGAATCCATATTTGTCATCCACAAATTGCAAAACCTCGAGGTATTCAGAACCTAGTGTAAGCATTTTATGCCAGGTCTTGCCTTTGTTTTTACTTTGATAAAGTGTCCCAGAACCATAATCAGCGGCCCAAATTGCCTTAGGGCTTGCCGCCAGTCTATGTATAGGAAGTTGCTGGCCTTCCATTTGCAGCAGCTCCCATTGCTGGTTGAAGTCAGTAATGCGATGAGTGGTTTGGCAGGCTTGCAGGAGGAACAGAATGAGAAAAATGCGGATAGTATTTTTCATGATACGTGATTTCTTCTTAGAACGAGAGCTGATTACATGGTACAATTAGAGTTAGGTCACCCGAATTCGGTGAGACCTGAATTTGAAATCACGTCAGTAAGATAGTATTATTTTCCTTTTCTTCCACTTTGGAACATCAGTCCTAGCTATTTCAAAAACTGTTTTTCTTACTGCCCAATTCGTTCCCTCTTCTTTCTTCTCTACCCAACGAAAACCTCAGCATTAGTCTTTGGTCAGGAAAGCACGAATCTTTTCCACATCAGGATGAGTGATGCCTTCCTCCTCCAGTTTTTGAAGGTCCTCTAAGAAGGCCTTGCGCCAAGTCCCAAGTGATTCCATTCTTTTTCCTTTTTTGGATGCGTAAATGGCCTTGGCTTCCTCGTACTTTCCTTGTAGCAATAATGCAGGTGCCAAATTACTCTCCAACCAAGGGGAGCTTGGGTCTAGAACTAATCCGCGCTTGGCATGTCGTTCTGCAGCAGGGAAATTCCGGACAAATAAGGAATAGTAGGCTAGGCTGTTGTACTCCGAGGCTAGGTAAGTCTTAAGCACCACATTTTCAGGCGCTTCTTCCAGTGCTTTTTCCCAAATCGATAGAAAATCCTCCAAAAGTGGTACTAGCTTGTTAGGATCGGTTTCGTTCCGAATGGTATCTCGCAATGTGGCACTTTCATCTTCATAAAACCTTAAGGAAGGATCAACAATCCCAATGCCGTAGACTTCAATCATTCGAAAAAAGATCAGTTTGGCCCTGACCTTAGGAAGGTATTTCAGCACGTAGTGTTTGGCCGAATCCAATTGTTCCAGCGCTTCGGTTTGATTCCGCAACTGAAGCTTCACGTAAGAAAGGAAGAAGTGCAATTGCGCCAGTTCCACTTCGTATTGCTCAGGCTGCTTTTCCGCTAGCTGTTGGGCCAAGTTAATTAGGGTGCGGTACGTCCCTTGAAGATCTGATAGCTTCCCTGATAAGAATAAAGAAGTACTTAGGTTTGCATGAATATCAAACAAGGCTTTCTTGGAAACGGTAACTCCTGTCTTGACCACCTTATCGTAGTTTTGAATGCCCTCCAGAAGGATGATCCTTGCCTGTTCAGGCTTTTTCCAGTTATTGTACAAAACGCCCAGGTTACTCTTCGTCTTAGCCAGGTCGGGCAAGAATTCTGCTGGTTCCCGCTTAGCCAATTCTGTCCGATCTTCAATGGCCTGTAAATAGTATTTTTCAGCCTCTCCGAATTGCTGAGTCTGGGACAAAGCATTAGCTAAATTATTTTTGTTGATGGAAAAGACAGATAGGAAACGCTGGCGATCAATTCTAATGAGCCTAGTCCACAATTGAAATCCTTCTCTCATTACTTCAATCGACTCATCGAGCTCATTCAACTTCCTCAATACCGCTCCTAGATTATTTAAGCTAGATGCCAGTTTCTCTTGATGGAGCCAATTCTTCGAACTTGCCATTGCTCGACGCAAGTCTATGGCCATCAAATGTTGTTCTTTAGATTTGCTGTACCGTCTTTGAGATTCATAGACTATCCCCAAGTTGTTTCGAATCGAAGCTATGTTATCCCTCCAGGCCACAGAATCAGTCCTACTTAATTCCAATAATAATTCCAGGGCTTGCAGATTGTGCCGCTCGGCCTTTTCAAATTCTCCTTGATGTTCAGCCAGTACCCCAAGGTTGGTATACAGATTGGCTTCATTTACTAAATGTACTTTTTGATCTTCAGCCTTCCAGTTGTTCAAACGCCGAATGGTCTCCAAATAAGCCGCTTCCGCCTGGGCATTCTTACCTTGCCGGGTGTAAATCATGCCTAACATATTATTCAACTTAATCTGCTGATGATCCGTCAGATGGCCTGGGATTTCAGTCCTTATCCGATCTATATAAAATAGGGCAGAATCTAAGCTGTTTTGGTAATAGGAAAACTCAACATACTCCCACAAATTGCCGAAGATCGGCCTACACTTGATGGATTGTTTGATATAATATTGGATGGAGTCCTCCCAGTTGACCAATTTGAAACGAACTCCGGTCAACAAGGCTTTAGTTAGCCACTCCTTAGCTTTCACTGCTAGCAAGCTATCAGTCAGTTGAAGCCCTGATTCCATTCGAGTTCTTTTGGCGAGCAGTTGCTCCGTTTCACCTTCTAATTCACTTACTTTCAAGATAGCATCAGCTTCCCATATTTTACCTTGCTCAAATAATGCCTCTGCTATAGCCATCCGCTCCGTATTCACTTCTATTTCTTCAAACATTGCGGCTAGGCGAAGTACGTCAACTCTAAACTTCTTTTCGATTTTTCGAATGGAATCTCTTTTGCGACTGAGTTGTGCCAATTCAGCGGTGCAATTTTCAATATACTTCTCTGGAAGTTTATCCTCCACCATCTCATCACAGAGGTCAGCTTTATCGCCGATTTGCTCCTCATACTCCTCTAAGGCAGACTTTAACTCAGCATACTCTGGCGACTTGCCAAAGATTTGGGTGGTATGGAGGGTGTTCCCTTCCCCCGTTACGATTAGTCCTACACGGGCATCATCCTGGATGAGGACACTTTGTCCCTCCTGGGCATGGGCTGCTAACTGCACTAGAAGTGTCAGTAGCAAGGCGTTGCTCAATTTGATCATTAGAAATCCTGTTTAATGTCAATTTTATTTGAGTCGCCGGTAACTATGGTGCCCACCTTTGCTTGATCCTTTACTTCAATGTGGGTCTTCGTATTTGTTGAGTCAAAACTTGTTTGTGAATCTAGTTCTTTGTTAGCTGGAGTTGATTGAGTGGATTCTGTAGTCTGACTAGATTCATCTATCTTTTGCTGCTCCTTTGTAGGAAGCAGGAAGTATACGGTCAGGGAGATTAAAGCGACAAATGCCAAGATGCTCAAGCTTAATAGCCCTTTATTTTGCATAGCCCCTAGCTTGACATCCGCCGGAAGTCGTTCGATGATATCTAAAGCCTTCTGGTTCATTCTATTGAACTCTACATCCAGATGATCTTGGCTTTTGATCTGATCCAATCGATCTCGTTGGTATTGGTGGAATCGGCCGGACAAGGAAATGATCTCGTGGGAAAGCGTGCGGTCATTAATGGACAGCTGAGTTAGCTGTGCAATAGCTTTTTCGGTTTCACCTTTAGCAATAAGTTTCTTCAGTTGGGTTTTCAAGAGTGTTGTCCATTTGGTACTGTTCCATAAAAATAAGGAAGAATAGGTTAAGATAAAAGTCCATATTTGAATGTGGTTAGCAATTACCTGAAAAGGACTTTCACTCTAACCGAAAAGGATCACCTCATGTCACCTAAAGGCCATTCCTGCAATCTCACGCCAGAGCTTATTCACCGAAAAGTTGGTATTACAAAAAATGATAATAGCATTCTTCCGCCGAGGATCCATGAATATAGTTGTACTTACCCCCGTATCCCCTCCTCCATGTTCATAGTAGATTCTTTTTCCAGCGCCGGCCAAATACCAGGTATAAAACCCCGTTTGAGCGGAGGTTGGATTGGGTGTGATCTGTTTGATCGTATTTGCATTCAGGAAGAAGTCGGTACTATCAGCATTGAGGTATCCCTTCATCAAATACGCAAAATCAGAAATCGAAGTTCTCAATTGTCCTGCAGGAAAATCAGGATAACCATTGTGTCCTTTAAATATATAACCCGTAGAATCAGCAAATACGTATGGTTTCGCTACCGCTGACTCTTCCAGGTTTTTCAAAAACCAGCTGGTATTCGTCATCATATTAGGCCGAAAAATATGCGCCTGACAATACTTCTCGAAGCTCATTTGAGAAACGTGTTCCACGATCAAGCCTAAAATGGCATAGCCCGTATTAGAATACTTAAAGTCAGCTGTCTCTCTTGCCGGAGCAAAGTTTTTTTCTTTATAAAACGTCCCTATAGGAGTTAAGTAAGCCTTGAGAAAATCTGCCAACTTCCATTCAGAATCGCCTTTTGGTACGGACCAGAAAGGACGATATAGTTCGTAATCATCCCAGATGCCGGATCGATGATTAAGCAAATCTGATACGGTTATTTTTCTTTTGGGCGTATGCGGGTTTTGAACCTTAAACGGAAGGTATGCACTAATATCTCTATCAAGCTTGATCTTACCCTCCTGTACAAGATGGAATATGGCCATAGCTGTCACCGTTTTGGAGACCGAGGCAATTTGATAGGGTGTGTGAACCGTGCTAAGTGCCTGTGACTCCAGGTCTCGGTAACCGTATGTTTTTAGGTGCGAAATACTCCCTGCTTTTAGGACCGCTACTGCCAAGCTAGGAAGCTTATGTTCCTCAACATTTTTTTCCACGTAGTCATCAATCAAAGAGGAAAGGTCTTCTTCGACCCTACTAAACAATTGCCAGTACCGAGGTTGCCAATCTATTTGATCTTCAGAACGTTCAATCGTCCGCAATACTCTACCATCTGGTCTCAAGGACCAGGCCTGACGGGAATAAAAAGTCTTACCTTTAAACTGAAATGCCTTAGAAAAGTATAGTATCCCATCGAGGAGTTCGCTATCCCAATTCTGGGAACTCACATCATCGACATAATACAGGTTCCATTTCTTACTCGACTGATCAAAACCTCTCATTACTTTTGCGTCTACAAATTCACCTTCTCCTATATAGATCTTCCAGCTTTCCGCAAAGGCCTCTTTGCTAGCGAGTTTTTTAACTATGAACTGATCCTTTTCAAGAATGGTATCTCCATTATAAATCGTTATCTCTGATTGCCATTTGCCAGTAGTCCAAAATGAAAAGTAATCTGCCGTCTGTTGGGCTTGGAGTGGAATAGGGGAAATGGTAAGAAAAAGAGAGATGAATAGTGCAACGCTCAATATGGATCGAGTCATAGTCAATAAGATTGTCGGGTGGATGAATAAGTACGCTTCTCTATAATTGATTTGCAAAGTCAGCACTGAAGCCAAATCATGTACAGTAGTGCTTAGGTGCTTATCAAATCGAAGATATATTTTAAACCTCAATTTCTTTTGCAGAAGAGCGGATAACTTGCCGTTCAGTAGGCTTCAATGCTGATTTCCCCTTTTTCCTCCGCCACAAATGTACCGTCTCAAGCAGTTGCGTCATTTAATCAATAGGAAGGGTCATTCAATCAAGAACTGTTTCGAACAGGAGTCTATTACGATAGCTTTGTATCGAATTCAATACAACAAAAAACCTTATACCAATGAATACAATTCCTAATAATCCTATCATGAAAAATTCAGTCTTAACCCCAAATCAAGAGGTTCCTTCTATTGAAAAGACCTATAGTACCGAGGCATTCCTAGCCTTGGCCCATGAACTAGGCAAAGAATTTGAAAAAAGGGCAGCCCAACATGATCAAAACGACCAATTCGTCGATCAGAACTATGTGGTGCTAAAACGATATCGAATATTCACAGCCCTAATCCCAACTCAATTCGGAGGGCTTGGGCAGTCTCACAGTGATGTGGCAAACTTCCTAAGGACACTAGCACAATACTGCGGATCTACCGCTTTGGCTCTATCTATGCATCAGCATTTGGTGGGAGTTAATGTTTGGAAACACCTGAACGGAAAAGGAGGAGAAGCAGTATTGCAGCGTGTTGCAAAAGAACAAATTATACTGGTTAGTACCGGAGCAAGGGATTGGCTCGACAGCAACGGTGAGATGCGGAAAGTGAAAGGCGGTTATATTCTAAACGCATATAAGGCTTTTGCGAGTCAATCTATCATCGGAGACGTTTTTGTAACCAGTGCTCCTTATCACGACCCGGAAAAAGGTCCAGTTGTGCTACATTTTCCAGTTCCCGCCTCCGCAGAAGGTGTGACTGTAAAAGATAGTTGGTACACTTTGGGCATGCGAAGTACGGGATCTCACGGAGTAGAGTTTAAGGAGGTATTCGTTCCTGAATCAGCGGTAGGGCTAGAGCGTCCGCAGGGAGAACCGCATATGGTCTATAATCTAGTGTTAACAGTAGCCATGCCCTTGATCATGGCGGTATATACAGGGATAGCGGAGGCAGCAGCACAGAAGGCGCTAGGTACGGCCAGGGCTCGAAAGCAATCTGCCACCTACTTACCGCAATTGATCGGTGAAATGAACAACCTACTGGTCAACGCCAGAGTGATGTTTCAAGACATGGTGAGGATCTGTAATGATTTCGACTTCACGCCCAGTTTTGAAGGTGCTCACGGTACCCTGAGCAGAAAAGTTATGGTAACGAAATCAGTAATCGGCACTGTGGAAAAAGCGATGGAAATCGTCGGTGGGCAAGGATTCTTCCGAGCATATGGAATGGAGAGACTGTTTAGAGATATTCAAGCTTCCCACTACCATCCTCTACCGGAAAAAGAGCAACAGCAATTTACGGGCTGCTACTTACTAAAGGACGCCAGCTCGATCTAAAGTAATAGGGTTTTAGGTATAGTAATTTTCACAACATCAGTAAGGTGTCTCAACTTAGCTTGAGATACCTCTTTTGTCTTGCAGCCCGGTAGCAATCCAAGCTCGTGTATCAATGGGGTCTATTACCTCATCAATTTCAAGATAAGCTGCAATATTGGTGGCCTTACCTCTTTCATAGGCCATCGCCAACATTTTCTCATAGGTAGCCTTTCTTTCGATCGGATCAGTGATCGCCTCCAATTCTTTACGATAACCCAACTTAATCGCCCCTTCTAGTCCCATGGCTCCAAATTCTCCACTAGGCCAGGAAACGATAAAATCAGGTGCATGAAAACTACCGCCCGTCATGGCCATGGCTCCCAATCCGTAGGCCCTGCGTAGCACCACCGCAAAGGTGGGTACAGTGAGTTTAGCACCAATTTTGAAGAGTTCGGCAGCATGCTTAACGGTGCCGGATTTTTCGGCTTCCGGTCCCACCATAATACCTGGCGTATCGACAAGAGATAGAAAAGGAATACCAAAATTTTGACAGAGTTTTAGTAGGCGTACAGCCTTCGCCGCTCCCGCACTTGTTATGGCACCGGCATCGTGTTGGGCATCATTTGCCAGTACACCAATGGCATGCCCTTCGATCCGGATTAGGCCAGTGAACATGCTTTGCGCTGTCCCATTACCTAACTCGAATACCGAATCTTTATCTGCTAGCACCCCAATTAGTTCTCGAATGTCAAAAACCCGTTTGCGATTTAGTGGAATCATCTGACGCAAAAGGCGCTGATCAGCCACCTCATAGGAGTTCAGGTGACCTTGAAAGTAGGCTAAATACTGCTTGGCTGCCTGAATGGCGGCTTTCTCATCTTTTACCAATACATCGATTACTCCATTTGCCTCCTGGCTTCCCGCTGGCCCAATTTCTTTCGGATGAAATCGACCTAAGCCGCCGCCTTCTACCATGGCTGGTCCACCCATGCCGATGCTCGTATTTTCGGTGGCAATGATGATATCAGAAGCGCCCGCCAATGCTGCATTGCCAGCAAAGCAATAGCCAGAAACTATACTGATTCTAGGGACAACTCCATCCAACTTCGCAAATTCGTAAAAGGTCATAATATGTAAGCCAGCCACCGTCTGCACATCCACATCTCCTGGGCGTCCTCCTCCCCCTTCTGCGAAGAGAACAACGGGCAACCTCTTTTTGGCAGCTACCCCGAGAAGGCGATCCATCTTATAATGATTGTACATGCCTTGAGTACCAGCCAAAACGGTGTAATCATAGGCCATCACGGCACAATTCTGTGCCTGGTTTTCGAATAAGTCTCGATTGATCGAAGCCATACCACAGACCAAACCATCAGCGGGGGTATTTTTGATCAAATCCTCTTCTGATCTACGATTTCGCTGGGCAGCCACGGCCAGTGCTCCATATTCTCTAAAGGTACCTTCATCGCAAAGCATAGCCAAATTCTGACGAGCAGTCTGTTGCCCCTTAGCTTCCCGCTTGGCAACTGCCTCCGGACGGGCTCCATCCTCTAGGAATTGACGACGATCACGTAGCGCCTGCAAATCGGGCCGAATCGCATTGATATCTACTTTGTTTTCTTCTTCGGAAGTGACAGCTTGAGGAGCTGCCTTTTGGTAAGTGAGCAGGGGTTGTCCCTTACGGATAACATCTCCCTGCTTAACGAGTATCTCTTGGACCACACCATCCACCTTAGATAGAATGGTGTTTTCCATTTTCATAGCCTCCACAACAAACAAGCTTTGTCCCTTGCGAATAGCCATTTGGGCCGATGCCTGGATCTCTATGACGACACCAGGCATCGGCGATATAATCTGCTCTCTAGCCATAGGTTAGATTGATGGCATTATTCGGTATACTTCTTCACCGTATTTCTACCCAACTGATACATATGTACTTCATCCGGACCATCTGCCAAGCGAATAGTACGAGCGGCTGCGAAGAATCCGGCTAAAGGTGTATCTCCACTAACGCCCATTCCCCCATGAGCTTGGATAGCTCTATCGATAACTGTCTGCGCCATGGACGGCGCCACAATCTTGATCATGGCAATCAAATCTCGAGCCTCCTTATTTCCGAATCGATCCATTTTATCAGCTGCAGAAAGTGTCAATAGCCGTGCCTGCTCGATCTCACATCTCGACTTAGCGATATCTTGACGGATACTACTGAAATCTTTGATAGAGCGGCCGAAAGCGACTCGCTCTGCCACTCTCCTACTCATCAATTCCAATGAGCGTTGCGCCATTCCTACCAAGCGCATACAATGGTGAATTCGTCCAGGTCCCAGACGACCCTGAGCAATTTCAAACCCTCTCCCCTCTCCTAGCAAGAGATTTTCTTTTGGTACGCGTACATTGTCCAATAAAACTTCGGCGTGCCCTTCCGGAGAATCGCTGTAGCCAAAGACGGTTAAGTGACGTAGCACCTTGAGTCCAGGTGTATCCAATGGGACCAAGATCATACTTTGTTGATGATGACGCCCGGCATTAGGATCGGTTTTACCCATCACTATCGCAATCTTGCAATGTGGGTCCATGGCTCCGGAAGACCACCATTTACGCCCATTGATTACATATTCATCTCCTTCAGCCTTAATGGTGGTGCAGATATTGGTCGCATCAGACGAAGCCACATCTGGCTCGGTCATCAGAAAAGCAGAGCGTATTTCTCCAGCCATTAGCGGTTTCAACCACTTATCTTGTTGAGCAGGTGTACCATATTTGGCCAATACCTCCATATTCCCCGTATCAGGGGCACTACAATTAAAGACTTCAGAAGCCCATCTCACTTGTCCCATCAATTCCGCTAAAGGAGCATACTCCAAATTGGTAAGACCTGGGCTAAGATCTCCATAGGCTTTCGGAAGAAACAGGTTCCAGAGCCCTTGAGCTTTGGCCTGCGCCTTAATCTCTTCCATTTTCGGCCATTTTTTCCAAGCATTTTCAGGGCTTAAGGAAAACTCAAACCATTCCTTTTCATGGGGATATATGTACAAGTCCATGAACTCCTTAACTCGCGCTTGAAGTTCTTTGGCTCTATCGGTGTATTCGAAATTCATTGATTCTTTTGATTAAATATGGGAAATAAATAACAATCGTCCTTGCTAAGCTTAGCCACCAATCAAGTATCCTCCATCGTTGGCATAAACTCCCCCTGTCATATAAGAAGAGGCATCCGAAGCCAATAGAACAGCTAAGCCGGCCATCTCTTTTGGTAGGGCCATCCTGCCACTTGGCAAAGTCTTCTCAAGTTTAGTCATCAGTTTTTCATTTTGCCAAAGCGCCTCGCTGAGTTTAGTCTTCACTAAACCAGGGCATATCGCATTCGATCGAACGCCAAACTTTCCCCACTCCTTTGCTTGGTTTTTAGTTAGCATAATCATGGCGGCTTTGCTAACACTATATAGACCAAGGCCAAAGCCAGGATGTAAGCCTTCTACGGAACTGATATTGATCACGCTCCCTCCTCCTCTTTCTTTCATGGAAGGCAAACAGAGGTTCGACAGGGCCCAGGGCGCTTTCACGTTCACCCCCATGATCTTGTCAAATACGGAGTCGGAGGCTTCTTCTACCGGACCAAAGACTGGATTAATTGCCGCATTATTCACCAAAATATCCACTCCGCCGTAATGGGCTATCGTCTGCTCGACCATGGACTTCCTTTGTTCGTCAATCCCTATATGACAAGCTATGCCTACTGCATCCATTCCGGCTTCGCGGAATCGAGCAGCTACCTCATCCACTGCTTCTTGCTTTCTACTGCTGATCACGACCTTAGCTCCGTGCTCTGCTAGTCCCCAGGCTATCGCTTCACCGATGCCTTTGCTAGAGCCAGTAACTATAGCCACTTTGCCCTCTAACTGGAAGGCTGATTTGATACTATCCATTTACTTGTTTATCCTTTTATTCAAACATTAAAGAAATGAAGCGCGCAACACAGGCAGGCTTCTCCACTCCATCAATTTCCAAGGTACAGTCCCAGAACACCTTGACTCCATTCGGTCCTTGTGCATCTATCTGAGCCACCTTGGTATGCATTCTAACTCGCGATCCGACCGGAACAGGATGTGGAAATCTTACTTTATCCAAACCATAGTTCACGCCCATTTTGGCACTTTCAACACTCACGGTCTCCATAATGAATTTAGAGGCGAGTGAGACGGAAAAAAAACCATGTGCAATAGGTCCTCCAAAAGGGGATTCTTTTTTTGCTCGCTCAACATCAACATGTATCCACTGAAAATCCCCAGTCGCCTCCGCAAAATGGTTGACCATTTCCTGCGTAACCTCCATCCAGTCGGTAACTGGTAAATCTTGACCCTCCATTTCCTTGAAAGCATCAAGGGTGCTAATTGTCATCATGATATCTCTGTTAATTTACTTTTACCTGTCGTGATTCGTGGCCACCGTAACTTAACGGGACCATCCACCATCAATAGTTAGGCAGATTCCTGAAACAAACCGAGCCTCTTCAGAAGCTAAGTACAGATAGCCATAGGCGATATCGATTGGATCTGCCACGATACGTAAAGGAATAGTGTCCTTCACATTGGTTAGATGTTCCTTAGGGATGGCGGCTGTCATTTCGGTGAGGGTGAACCCAGGTGCTACGCAATTGGAGGTAATCCCGTATTTCCCAAACTCTAGGGTCCAAGTCTTAGCCATAGCAATGACTGCTGCTTTGGTAGCCGAGTAGTTTGTTTGCCCAAAATTACCGCGTAAGCCAACATTGGAAGCCGCAGTCACTATGCGTCCATACCCATTGGCTTTCATGTAGGGAACCACTGCCTTGGTACAATTGAAAACCCCTTTCAAATTGACGTCAATCACGGATTGCCACTCTTCTTCAGACATCTTCAATAAAGTACGATCTCTCGTGATACCGGCATTATTGATAAGGATATCGATTTTTCCATAACGAGCGACAATATCTTCAACTGCCGTTTGTATAGCGGTTGCATCTGTTACGGAGAGGTGCATAAATTCAGCTGTACCTCCTGCTTGTAAAATACCATCTGCCGTTTGCTGTCCATCTTCCAAGAGATCCCATAGGATCACTGTGGCCCCTTCCTTGGCAAATAGTTCACTGATCGCCTGTCCAATTCCCCTTGCCCCTCCGGTTACGATGGCAACTTTATCTTTTAGCCTCATTTTTTCTTGAAATGTTTTATTCTTGAATCCTATTATTTTCCTGATTTACAGGCCAGTTATTGCAATAGCTTATACCTTATCCAAACAGATCCCTCGAATGGTGGATAACAAGAGAAGCTTCCACTCTGTATTGTCTGCATTGATAAAAGTACGCTCATTCGGTTGGTAGTTAACTTTGACAAAGCCAGTGATCATAGACCACATCATATGGTGAATCACCCACGGAGACTTTGTGTCGGTAATGCTTCCGTCCTGCTGGCCACGTATGATTTCCTCCACTGCAATATCGATCGGCACATTCTGAATACCCTTGATCTTCCGGTAAAAGATACTGTTCTGCATGGCCTCAGAAATGTTGTTCAATTTCTCTCCTGCCACAGTTCTTCGTACAATGGTGAGGTAGTTCAAAATCAGGTCTGCATAATTCTTGTTTTTGATACAAAAATTCAGATAATCTTCTACCAAAGCCATAAAAGCTTCGAGTCCATTACTACTTCTACTCTTTTCCCAGCGTAAATACAGTATATCAATGAGTTGTTGGAGCGCGCGGTAGGTCAAAGCCATGTACAGGTTTTCCTTACTGGTGAAGTAAGAATAGACGGTAACCTTACTAAAATCACACACCTTGGCGATATCCTCCATCTTGGCGTTCTCGTAGCCCACCGAAAAGAACACCTTTTCTGCAGCTCTGATGATCGCTTCCTCTTTGTCCCTATTTTTTGAAATTACCGTTGGCATAACTGAACTCAAAGTAAAGTATTTAATTCTGCAATTTCAAATGAAATTTCTTACCCATAGGGCTATTCCGTTTTTTATTCTAAAAAAGTATCCTTGATCAGGATAAAAATACAATTAAAAATTTACCTTTACTGCATCTTTGGTAAGGCAAAGATTTTCCCACTCGATTTTGCTTTTATCAGAGTAAAGTTTACAGATAGTAGAAAACCAACGTATTGACAGTAGTCTTCGTACTACAATTGAATGGTATTATCAGTGCAAAAACAAGTCAGTTTCCCCAAAAACTAACTCAAGGTTGATTAATATCATCTAAACTTAATAGGCATGAGATTTAATATTTACTATCGGTACATGCTATTGCTTTTGGCAATGGTGGCTCTGAGCAGTGTATCAATGGCACAGACCGAATTAAGCGGTACTGTGACAGATGACGCAGGAGAGCCATTGATCGGAGCAAATGTTACCGTAAAAGGAACTACCCAAGGAGCGGTAACTGATCTCGATGGCAATTTTGCTTTCAGTACCTCAGCTGCTCTTCCACTTACACTTGTAGTTTCTTACACTGGGTACTCTACCCAAGAAGTAGCCGTTAGCAACAACAGCCCTGTCCAAGTACAGCTACTTGAAGGTATATTCACTGAACAAGTGGTAGTTTCTGCCTCTAGAAAGAGGGAGAAAATACAAGAAGCTCCAGCCTCTATCTCGGTATTAAGTGCTAGGAAGCTGGAAGGCACACCGCAAACTGATGCGGTGAGAAACTTGGTCAATGTACCAGGTGTACAAATCCAACAACAATCTGCCGCACGGATCAATATTGAGATGCGTGCTTCTTCTGGTTTGTTCGGAACTTCAGCTTTTCCCATCATGGATTACCGTAGTCTAATTGGTCCTGGTATTGGTACTTTCCAATCTGACCAGTCCGGTATCATGAACATTGACTTGGAAAGAATTGAGGTAGTTCGAGGACCTGGTTCTGCATTGTATGGACCTGGGGTAACCTCAGGGGTAATCCACTTTATCACTAAGAACCCTATCGATCACCCTGGAACAACGATCCAAGTAGGTGGTGGTGAATTGAGTACGTTCTTATCCGCGGTCCGCCATGCAGGTGCTAATGAAAACAAGACCTTCGGTTATAAAATTAATGCTACTTACAACCGTGGTAATGAATTCACTTTGGATCCAGATGATCCGGATGACGCGGCGCAAATTGCTCAATTAAGGACTACCATTGTGCGCCCAGCAGTTGAGAAAGGTCGTGTAGATCTTACACAGTCAGGAACGACCTTGCTGACCATGGACGATCTTGACCCGGATGGTGATGGCAATCCTATGCAAGCTGACTGGTGGAATGCTTCTTTCAACGGTCACTTAGAATTCCGTCCACAGGACGATTTGAGCGTAACCGTAGCAGCAGGATATAATACTGCTTCTTCTGTCTTCTACAATGATCTTGGTGAAGGTTTAGCGCAAGCAAACGAATACTGGACACAAGCTAGAGTACAAAAGGGAGGCTTATTTGCTCAAGTATTTTATGTAGACAATGATGGTGGAAAAGAGGATCGTCCAACTTTCCTATATCAGACTGGTAACATGTCCTCAGTAGGTAGAAAGCAAATTGAGGGTCAATTACAGTATAATATAGAAACGCCGAACTTCCTCAATGCGGATTGGACTTTTGGTGTGGATTACCGTCAGGCGATTAGCAGCACCAACAATCTGACTTACGGTAGATGGGAAGATGATGATGATTATCGCATCTTTGGTGGATACCTACAAGGTAAGTTTGCTGTTTCTCCAAAGTTAGACATCTTAGCAGCGGGTCGTTATGATGATTTCAATATCCTTGACGAAGGATTTTTCTCTCCGAGATTAGCCTTGGTTTGGAAACCAGATCCTAAGCATACCTTCCGTGCCACTTACAACCGTGCGGGAGCGCCTCCAGGTGCCTTGGTTTACAACATTGACTTCCCAGTTAATGCTCCGGTCCCAGGCTTATTTGACTTTTGGTTGGCGGGACAGCGTGAGCTGCATGAATTTGGTGACAACCCAATGATTGATGTAACCATACCAGGTGTTCCTGATTTGCCATTTGGTACGCCAGGTTTACCATTGGCTGTTCCTTTCGGAGCGGTGAACGAGGCTGTTTTGGCTGGATTGATCCCAGCTCTGGAAGCGAATCCACAGACCGCTGGCCTAGCTCCATTAATTCAGCAATTCTTGACTAGCGGATATGCCCCTACTGGATTCACAGGAACGTTGGTAGGAGTAAATGCCTTTGAGAATAATACCCTCCTCAATGAACTGATTCCGACTAATGAGGCTACGGTGACTGTAAACAACACCCTTGAGTTTGGATATAAAGGCTTATTTGCAGATAAGTTTGGACTTTCTGTCGACGTATATAATATCAAGACAAAAGGATTTTCAGATTTTACACAGATTGGGCCATTGATGACTTTACAAGGTGCCATGGTACCGCAAGATCTTGGTGCAGCAGTTGCAGCTGATATTACCCCAGTTATCATTGGAGCATTGACTCCTGCCTTAGGGGCAGAAGGTGCAGCAGCAGCAGCAGCTCAAATAGCTCCATTGATCGGTGGTGCGTATCAAGCTGGTGGACAAGGTTTTGATGATCAAGCATCAGCACTATACGGTATCTTCGGTGCAGTTGAGTCTAATCAAGTACCACAAGGTGACGGAATTGTACACGTACCTGCCGGTTACCGTATTTTCCCAGATGCCGAGGCATCTTACTGGGGTATTGATTTGGCCATGGAATACTATTTCTCTGGTGATTTTTCAGCTTGGTTCAACTACTCATACGTAAGTGATACTGAGTTTAGAGGAGAAGAATTGGGAGAGCCTGCTGATTCTCCATTATCTATCTTCTTCAACGCACCAAAGAACAAATACAGATTAGGATTGAACTATACGCCTCAAACTGGTTTCAGAGCGAATGTTTCTTTCCAGCATGATGATTCTTTCTTCGCCAGTGTTGGACAGTATACTGGAGACACAGATGTGAAGGATCTAGTAGACGCGGGCGTTGGGTATGCTTTTGATAATGGCTTGACTATCGATGTTTCTGGTCAGAACATTTTCAACAATGAATACCGCGCTTTCCCGAATATGCCAAGAATTGGACGTAGAGTGGTTGCTCGATTGACTTATACCTTCGGTAATGAGTAATCAATCGATGAGGTAAGGCATTATTCTACACTTGATTGTAGTTTGATATATATTATAAAGAAGGCTTCCCAAAACTGGGAAGCCTTTTTATTTTCAGTAAAACTAAACTATCAGTTGAAGATAAAATACTTTAATTCTAATGCCTTAGTTTAATCTTCCCAGATCACTCTTCTATTATCTGAGTGCCAGGGTTCATACTTGCTCATGTAACATTCATCTATCGCTCCTCTCCTAATCTTCAGGGTTGGCGTTAGAAGGTTGTTGTCTGGTGACCATGCTTCTTTGGCGATGATCACAGTAGAGATTCTTTCGTGGCCATGCAGTTTGGAATTGATCTCTTGCAATTGAGTCTCTAGTCTTTCCGTCACTTTTTCTTGAGCCTCTTCTAGCCCAATCTCTGACAGATTAACCAAGGCAACAGGTTGTGCTATTCCTAAACCAGCTACACAAATCTGTTCTATGAAATCATTATCACTGAAGTGATCCTCCAACTCTGTAGGTACGATGAACTTACCCTTACTCGTCTTGAAGGCATCTTTCACCCGACCAATGATCTTGAAGTAACCATCATCATCGATTAAGCCCTTGTCTCCAGTATGAAGCCATCCATCCACCAGAACCTCAGCGGTCTTTTCTTCCTCCTTATAATAACCTTTCATCATCCAAGGCATCTTCATGAGGATCTCTCCAGTGTCTGAATCTATTCGACCTTCAGCGTTCGGTACTGGTTTGCCAACGGTATTAGGCTTATGGCCATGTTCAGGCATTAGAGTGAATCCACCAAAGTTTTCGGTCATGCCATATACTTCTCTCAGATTTACACCAAGCTTGCGATACCACTGTTTTAAACTTTCTGGTGTAATGGAAGCACCAGTTAAAACCAAGGTTGCGTTGGTCAAGCCCAGAGATTGTTTGATCTTCTTCTTAACCATCCCGGAAACAATGGGAATTCTAAGCATACGATCCAATTTCTTCTGTGGCATCTTGGACAGTACAGCCAGATAGAACTTGGTCCAAATTCTAGGTACCGCAAAGAAAAGTGTAGGCTGAATATCTTGCAGGTTCTTACCAAAAGTATCCAGGCTCTCCGCAAATGCAATGGATCCACCCGACATCAAAGCCGAAAGCTCAACTGCTGTTCGTTCTGCTATATGATTAAGTGGTAGGAAAGAAAAAAATCGCGGATTTGGATCCGAGATCACTTTCAAGCTATTATTCAGGGTTTCATTTCGAATGATTAAGGAAGCGTTCTCATAATCGTGAATCACCCCTTTTGGACTACCTGTGGTCCCCGATGTGAACAAGATTGTCCACATATCACTGAGATTCGGTTCATGATTCTCAGTAACAGGCTCGTATTTTTCCAGGAGATCATCCCAAGCTACACCGCGTGTAACTTTTGCATTGCCTTCATAATGAGGAAACTTGATAATGGGCATATCCTCTGGAATACCTTTATCGATCCCATCCCAGTGATCAAGTTTACCCACAAAAACTGCTTTGGTATCACTCTTCGGAATAACCTCCAACAGTTGTTCTGCGGAAAGATTTGCATAGAAAGGTGTTGATACATAACCTCCCATCATAATGGCCAGGTCTGCAATGATCCAGTGGTAACAGTTTTTGGAGATGATACCAATGTGATCTCCTTTCTTAAGGCCCATGTCCTGTAAGGCAGCCACCATCTTTCTGGCATCCCTTCCCACCTCAGCAAAGGTCATGGTCTTCCATGTTTCTCCATAGGGTTGTTTTAGGAAAACCGAATTAGGTTTTTCCTTTTCCCATCGATAGAAGTACCCCAGCGGAGTAATCAAGTCTTCAAATAATCTACTATCCATGTTTTTTTGAGTTATTGTGTCGCTTTTTAATGGTTTATAAAAGTCACAAAACAGATTCTATCAAAATGTTTTGTTACAGCCAAAATTAATGCATTAATATACCCTTCTATCGATGAATTACAAAATAAAAATTGCCTTGAAAAGCCTGCAATTTCAGGAAAGACCAGGATTGGCAAATCGAAAGTGTAGGATTGACCACTCCCTGTCATTTCGGCTACGTTCCCTAAACGATTGAGGCATTTTTAAGTGCCTAAATCAAAAAAATTGTAATTTTACTCCATCCTATTAACGGCCTCAGTTTATTGTTTTAGACACGACCTCATATACATTAGCAATAGCAACTATTATTTCCATTTTCCCAACATGATCTTCGTTCATATTCGATGCTGTGCATAGCAGAGCGAGAGCTAAACTTATTGCCTCTTTGACCTAGTTCAGAGGAAAACCACTTTAGGCTCCAGAATCTAGCATTGTACATCTACATCGATTTTCCCTTTTACTTCTCATGGACACGAGTAGACCTTGCAAACATTGGGTCACTTGATTACCTAGTTCTTTATTTTTCAACGCTTTAACATAGCTTATGAACCGATTAAGACTTTGGCTATCCATAATAGTATGTATGCTAATTGTAGGGGCTCTAGAGGCGCAGCGCAGCTGTGGAACGATGGACCATCATCACCACGAAGAAGAGTTAGATCCAACCAGAAAAATGAGATTAGAAGAGATCGAAAGACATGCCCAAATGGTGATGCGTAGTGGGGCAAGAGCCGTTGAAGGTGTCATTACGATTCCTGTGGTTTTCCACGTAGTATATAACACGACTGCTCAGAATATTAGCGAGGTCCAGATCCAATCTCAAATAGATATCTTGAATGAAGACTTCCGTCGACTCAATGCTGATGCGGTAAATACACCGGATGATTTTGTAGCCTTAGCGTCTGACGTGGAAATTGAGTTCTGCTTAGCCACTGTTGATCCAAATGGACAAGTGACAAATGGAATTACGAGGACCCAAACGGATAAAACGGAATTCCCCTTGAATACCAACCAAGATTACCGGGCGGTGAAGTTCAATGCCAGTGGCGG
>ENA-UENT01000211-UENT01000211.1-marine-metagenome-genome-assembly--contig:-NODE-211-length-42852-cov-3.756417_pt1 | contig 42852 bp, 40 predicted proteins | sample MGYA00237879_ERZ529330 | MGnify/ENA primary metagenome ERZ529330 (study PRJEB26372, sample SAMN05368345) | marine metagenome | biome: cultured habitat; feature: ocean water; material: water; isolation... | reverse complement strand
GGCTTATAAAACCAGAACTCCTGACGGGAATCGAACCCGCGTTTTCTCATAGAAAGTGAGATGTCCTGGACCACTAGACGACAGGAGCTTTTTAAGGTTGAATGAAGAGTGTTTAGTGTATAATTGGGCGTGGCGGTTTTTTATGTTGAGTGTATAATTTTTAATTAATATTTGAGGTCTTGTCTGTTTCTCTAGTCTGCTTTTGGGTTTTGAGTAGATTATGGTTAGGTTTAGATTATTGTTTATAACTCTAACGCGCTCAAAATGAAAAATGACAACCCTCTCGTTGACAAGTCCTACCTATTTTCTGTACAGCTCATCAAACTCTATGGACCCGCCACTTATGAGTCAGGTGGCTTTTCTCTTTTTCAGCAGCTAATTCGTTCCGGTACTTCCATTGGTGCCAATATAGAGGAGGCTCAGGCTGCCCAAAGTAAGAAGGACTTCATTGCTAAACTCTACATCAGCCTGAAAGAGTCTCGCGAAACCCGTTATTGGTTAAGGCTTTTAAGAGATACCGGATATATTACCCCAACCGACGCCATGGATCTTTTACCCAAATGCGAAGAGCTACTCAAAATGCTCACATCCGCCCTAATCACCTCCAGAAGAAACCTATAACCTTAGTGATACCCCATAGAACCTATCAAATCACCAGAATCAAAGCAAGTCCCAATTATTCATTAAAAACTCAACCCTATCAATTGAAAACCCCAATTATTCATTCAACATTAAACACTCATAATTAAAAAGTTGCCCCGACAGGATTCGAACCTGCAACCCCCGGTTTAAAAGACCAGTGCTCTGCGCAATTGAGCCACGAGGCAGTGTAGTTGGTCAGTCGTCGGTCGAAAGTCAATAGTGATCAGAACTATGGACTGTGGACCTATAACTGCTAATTATTTAGCGGCAATCCGGGAATCGAACCCTACCCTCTGGTGCTTCAAACCAACGCTCTCGCCCTGTGAGCTAGATTGCCATATAGTTTTGTATGTTGATGATTTAAATAAAAGCTTGAGACTACAGCTTTAAGGAGACATTCTTTCCGTGGATTATAACCGAGTGTGCTAAACCCAGTGTTCCCGCGTTATCCACCCGTTTCTGTCGCCAGAGCGGGGTAAATGTCCAATGCCATGTTTGTCCCTGAAGAGGAACTACGTCGTGCTTGTTCGGCACCTTAGACGTGGCTTGCATAGCGGCTCGCATGTCCGCGCTTTGCAATTAGAGGGTTGGTTCCCTCGCCATTAACAGGCGTTCCCCGAGGCATGCCTCGAAGCCGGCCTGACCGAATGTATACCGCCTGAAGTGATCTTGCGGACCCCTTCAGCCCGTATGTTGCAACGGGTTTAGGCATCTACTACACCACGACGCCCGGGACTTGGGCTTCTGTTGACAGAGATGGGAATCGAACCCACAGCTTTAAGATGAACTATCTTACGTTCTACCAATTGAACTACTCTAGCTGGTTTGGACATTTAGAAGAAGCGTCCCGGGTGTGGATCCGTAGATTTTTGCCTACAGAATACCAGGCTCCTTCTTGTGGACCTCCCGATCCACGGTATGGCAGGACAACGACCCGTTACCAGGCACTTATCCTTGATACTGGTTGTAGCTACAGGAAAGGGGATAACTTTCCTGCAACCCACAGCCTACAACTTTCCCTATTGATGTCTCCATCTCAATACCGATATCCTTCTCGGTATATGCTGTTCCCACCACCTCAGCGGTCGCCCCTGGTGGCCTGGATCCAGCATGTTCGTTGCTTGCTTACTCAAACTCTCTCGAAAGAAAGTCTCCACTATTGTTACTTCAATGAGCAGATTTATCCCCGTTACCAGGTTTATCTGACGACAGTAAGCTGCCGATGAAAACAGGATGCCAAGGCAAAGCCTCAACATCTAGTCTTACATTTCTTATGTCAAAGAACGACTGGACGCGCAGCTGGGAATCGAACCCAGAATTACAAGCTTATGAGGCTTGCGTGTTGCCCTTACATCCACCGCGCGTATTGTCCCGATGAGTGGACTCGAACCACTAACCACTCGCGTATCAGGCGAGTACTCTAACCTGTTGAGCTACATCGGAGTATTCTGCTAAAAGCTGGCAATGGGATTAAAAGGGATATGCTCTCGATTACACGCCGAGTGCAATGCCTGTTATGCTATACCAGCGAGAATTATCTATTCAGGACCGAGAAGGATTCGAACCTTCACTTTCTGATTAGCTACCAGGAGCTCTACCATTTAAGCTACCGATCCTATTGAAAATGATGAGCAAGTAGTCGGACTCGAACCGACATCCTCTGGGTGGAAGCCAGGAATTCTACCTTTGAACTATACTTGCTGGTATGTCGTAGTTTATAAATACTTATAAGTGCGGAAGAGGTGGGAGTCGAACCCACACGAGCCGTTAACTCCTAACTGTTTTCAAGACAGCGGCCACCGCCGGTTGGCTTGCTCTTCCAAAAAGTGAGCGCGTAATTAGAGTGTTATTTTACTTTAATTAGAGTCTCTTTTATAATCTGTACCTGCCGAGAGATTTGAACTCCCACTCACTTGCTTCTAAAACAAGCCGCTTTTCCGGTTAGCGCAGACAGGCGGTTGTAATTTTTAATGTTGAATAAACAATGTATAATGTTGAATGCAGGGTGGATAATTGAGATGGTAAAAGATTGATTATCTGGAGGATATACTCAAAGAAAGAGAGAAACGCGTTTCAATAGTTTTCCTTGGTTTTTTGGTGCATACCCCTCCAGTAATCACCTACCTTTCCAATTATTCATTAAACATTATCAACTATACATTACAATAGCGGTGACGACGAGACTCGAACTCGCAATCTTCGGATAGACAATCCGCTGCCTTAGCCATTAGGCCACGCCACCAAATTGATGAATATGGATGAAGCTCAATGGAGATTCACCCTTTATATACCTTTGGTCGTATAAGCATTTTGACGTTGGGCATTTGCCGCAAGATCTTTATGCTTTATACCGAAATTATTTCTTAGTTCTATTATCAAAAAGTTGAAGTGAATCTGGAGACAGCGTAGAAGAGAAAAAGAAAGGAAAGTTTCTGTTCGAAGCTGTCTTCCCAACAGCCCGAACACTTTTGTCGGTAACTGCTAGGAGATAAGATCCTCTATGCCCTCAACAGAGCCAAAATCGAAATCGATGCCATCGAAATCCGACTTTCGTCCATCTAGTTCTAGACTGGACAGCCCCTCCATGAGGGATTTGAAAGAGATAATATTTGTAATGGATAAATACATTTGAATCTAGATAGATTTTAATGATCAGTTACGGCATTATAACCTCAGGGAACATTGGAATAGTTCCGAGCGATTCATAAAAAATGTCATCTTTTTTCAGATATTCTCACAAACCATTGGTTATCAGACTAAAAAAGCGACATTTTTTATTACTCTTTATCAATAATAAGCTTAGGAATGGTAGATATTTGATAGACAAATTTCTAGGCTGGCACCTTTTCTCCCACCTTAACCTCTCTAATCTTATATGGCTTCTTCTGTTGTGATTCGAAATAGGTACGCATTTGAATTTCAACGATAATACCAATTGTAATGAACTGGACCCCTCCGAGAACAAGCATTAAACCAAGAATCATCAGCGGTTTCCCCCAAATGTCTTGCCCCATGATCTTGAGTATCATCAGATAGAAGTTGATCAATACCCCAACTACAAAGAGTAGTACACCCGTATTGCCAAAAAGGTGCATGGGTTTTTGCATATACTTTTTGAAAAATAACATCAACAACAAATCGCTGACCACTTTAAAGGTGCGGCTTAGGCCATACTTGGAGGTCCCAAATTGGCGAGCGTGGTGCTTGACTGGGACTTGGGTGATGCGTGCTCCTTCCAAATGAGCAAGAACAGGTATGAATCGATGGAGTTCCCCATATAAGCCTAAGTCTTTGGCCAGATCACTCTTGAATACCTTCAAGGCGCAACCGTAGTCTCTCAACTTTACACCGGAGGCATTTCTAATGATATAATTAGCGATCCGGCTCGGAATTTTTCGGAGTATCATTCCATCCTGACGATTGGCGCGCTCCCCCGCTACCATATCCCATCGCCCCTCCTCTGCCATCTTGAGCATTGCCGGAATATCAGAAGGGTCATTTTGAAGATCGCCATCCATGGTAGCAATGTACTCTCCAGTCGCTTGATCAATTCCTGCCATCAGCGCCAGGCTTTGACCGTAGTTTTTCATTAACTCCACCACCTTTAAACGAGGATGACCATTGCTGTACAATTCCTTTAAGGTATTGTCCGTAGAGCCATCATCCACATAGACCATTTCATAATCATAGCCCTCTAAGGCATCGCTAATGCGCTCAATCAAAGGCTTGATATTCAGTTCCTCATTGTAAACGGTGACTACCACCGAAATTTTAGGTCGCATAGTTATTGTTTTATAGGTAGTTGCCCGATGACATAGTACTTAAGGTTACCATGTCTCACTTTTACATTTTCCACTTGCTGATAAGGTAATTCGGGGTAGTGTCTAGGGTCGATCAAGTAATAGTCTTCTGCATTGAATTCGCCCGCCTTTCTTTGCACTATTTTGCCGTAAGCCTTCGTCATATAAAAAGATGTAGCTGCCTGATATGGCGTTATCCCGTATATGAATAGCGGTTCTTGTTTTAAGCTATCTCCAATCTCCGTTGCAGAAATGCGGCACTCATCGCCGTAGTCATTCTGATTCCGGTCTGGTAGTACAAACCAATCAAACCCAATTCTGAACATGACCAAAAACAAAACTAAGATTACCATCCGAGAATTGCTTTGTCTGAAGTATAGATAAGCTAAACTTCCTAACCCCAGAAACAGCACCAGTCCTTTCAAGGTTCGATAGGGAATATCGCGGGGGCGATCTATAAATAGGGAGGTCAGGCTACCCAATGCAATCAGCACACATACTACCAGGAATAGATTGGTTAAAAATCGATATTGCCAAGTGTTCTCTTTCTTATGGATTTGATGCAAATAGACGTAGCTAGAAAACACCAACGGTGCCATCATCAGCAAGTAACGAGGATAGACTTCCGGTGAAGTCCAATACACGATAATGTTGACCAGAAAGATCAGCAGGTTATAGGTGATAAATTCATCCTGTAAAATGAGCTTCTTAATATCCCTCCTAATAAAGTAGATCACCAGCAGCGTCCAAGGCAAGAAATGATAAATCATTTCAAAAGGGAAGCTGAATATATGCAGTATGGTGTCCCCAATACCGTAGTTGGTAATTGTACGTTTGCTCGACTCTGAGAATAGTGTGGCAAAAACACGTTCTAAGTCTGGATTCTTCAGGTAATAGGCCGTGTAATACGCTCCGACAATAGCAATGAATACCAACCCGCCCAGGATATGTTGAATGGAGAAAAGACGCTTAAAAGAGCGTTTATAAATAAACCATGCTAATAGGGTAAAGCCAAGAAATACAACGGCAGGCAAGCCTTTTAGTAAGAAACCTATAGCGCCTAGAAGGTAGGCTCCTGCAAATAAGGTATACCATCTTTCTCCTTTAAAATGATGGTAGATCCACATAAATAAACTAAAGATCACCCAAGAGAAACAGGTATCTATTAAGCCCAGCAGAGAATCCCAAAACAGCATTCTTCCGCAGGTAATCAGGAAAAAGGCATTTAGGAAGGCGACCTTGGTACTATAGTGTTTTCGAAAAAAGTAAAAAATGGTCGCTCCGTAAGCGAATAAGCATAAGACTGTTGGGAATCGAGCTACAAATTCATCGAATCGTCCGAAAAGGGTAAAGAAGACAAGTAGGAGCCAATTATATAATGGGGGTTTGTTGTAGTAAAAATCACCATGCATGGTTGGTGTGATGTAATCACCAGAGAACTTCATCTCCATTGCGACTAGAGATCGGATACCTTCATCATCAATAAAAGCAAGCACTCCTAAATTGATGAGGAGAGCAGGGATCAACAGAATGATACCTGCCCAATAGAGCCATGAATCTTTGATTGCTAGATCTTTCACGCCATTGTAGCTGTTTCGGCGCAAAAGTAGGGATTTTTTTAGCATTCCCTTGAGCAGACCTAGCTATAAAACCACTGATTCCCTTATTCTTAGCGAATTACAGTGACATCTCCTGAAAAGGTTTCAACCACTCCGTCGATGAAGCGGATATCTACTACATATACATATACACCATTATTAACTAACCGACCATTGATGGTGCCATCCCATCCATCCGCTAGATTGTTTAGTGCCAGATCTCGTCCATCAAATATCAGATCTCCCCAGCGATCGAAGATCTTTAATGACTCAATCATATCGGCTGCCGGGCCACCATAAGCAATAAAGCTATCATTGCGCCCATCATTATTGGGGCTGATCGCATTTGGAATATAGATGGGTCTCTTCTTTGATAAAGTTATCAACACATCATCCGTCGCCTGGCATCCATTGGCATCGGTAACAGTGACGGTATATATCGTATTATCTGGTGGAGCGACTGAAACCCAGGAGCAATCAGTATTCACACAAATCAAGCTATCAGCAGGGCTCCAAGCATAGGAAACCAATGGGTCTGAAGGCACCGCCCGAATCCGCGTGTCAAAACCAAGATCAACCACCTGATCAGGACCAGCATCTACCGTTAGCTCAGGGGGTTCATTCACGGTAGCTTCTATGGAAGCCACACAGTTTCCTGCATCCCGCACAGAAACTGTAAAAGTACCCGCGGGCAATCCAGTAAGTGTTGAGCTTGATTGAAACGGACTCCCATCTACACTAAACTCGAAAGGTCCTGTACCACCAATGCTAGCAGCTGTAATACTACCATTAGACTCCCCAAAACAGACATTATCGATCACGTCCAAAATTTCAATATCCAATACCTGGGGTTCGATCAAGGCAATTACGGCGCTGATTTCACAGCCGTTTGCATCCATTACTTCAACATTGTATTCTCCGGCAGCTAGATCCTGGATAGTAGGGCCCGTAGCGCCTGTATTCCAGTTATAATTATACGGTGGCGTTCCCCCACCAACCACAGCGGTGACTAAACCATCATCCGCACCATTGCAGGTGATATCGTTGAAGTCAAAATCGAGGGTAAGGGGAGCAGGGTCAATCAAGACAAATTCAAATTGGCCCATGCATAAGTTGGCATCGAGCACATCGACGATATATGACCCGGCAACCAAACCTGTTAATGAGCTTTCATCAACAAATCCATTGCCGTCGTTCCAATTGAACTGATAGGGAGGAAGTCCGTTGTCGATGACAATGGTTATTGCACCATCCGAAAAGCTCGTACAGGAAGGAGGAGTGATAGCTTGTATAGTTGGGTCAAGCACCAGCTCCAGTTCTCGAACAGGGATGACTAAATCTGTTAAACAACCGTTTTGGTCTCGAATAGTCACGGGATAATCCCCCTGGGAAATATTGGTTAAGGAATTATTGGCAGTAAATCCGGTATTGTTCCAGTCAAATTCGTAGGGAGGAGAGCCTCCGGTAATTTGCAATACTACGGCTCCGTCTGTCCCTCCATTACAAGTGGGTTGTGTAATCAGTGTATCGATCTCCAGGGCTCCAGGGCTTTCGACGAAGAAAGTGGTTGTTCCCATACAATTAAACATATCCGATACCGTCACCATGTATTCTCCCTCGGTTAGGTTAGTAGGATCTTCATCCGTACTTCCGTTGCTCCATATATAATTGTAGGGAGGAAATGGACTTGTGGCAGTCAGGTCAATAGAACCATCTGCCGAATCGGGGCAGGAAGGTCCGGTGACTTGTCCATCAAAAGTAAAAGTGTCATCACAACAAGTAATCACAATTTGAGCCACTTCGGAAACAATGCAACCTCTATCCGTTTCAATAGATAGCAGGACAGATTTCAAGCCAGGTGTTGTATAGGAAACCGCTGGAGGAACCTGCCCCGTTGAGGTAGGAGGATTTGCTCCCTCTCCGAAATTCCACTGCCAATCCACAATTTCTCCAATAAAGGTAGATGCATCTGTGAAGCTTAGTGGCTCTCCTACACAGGCTTCTGTAGGGTTGATACCGAAGGCAGCTTCTGGACCAAGGAAGGTTCCTGTGCCCCCAAATTCAATAGAGAATCCACTTCCAGAATTACTGAAATTACTGATGATCAAAGCGTAACTTTTTCCAGCTTCCATATCCAATGGAGCAAGAAAGTTGTTATCCCCAGGTTGGCAACCACAATCTTCCGAGACATCAGTGTCCGTCAGACTTAGACCGGTAGCGCCAACACAATCTTCCCATTCGTTTAATGGTGCCCCAGTATTTCGCCCTGAGGTCATATTTCGTAACAATATCTTATTGTTACAGTCCTCTATGCTAGCCGGTAGTTCAAAAAGCCAAAAATCTAAGTCATCAGCCGGGTTCTGTGGAGTGAGAGTAAAGCTTAGCGTTCCTGCTTGATCGCAAGTCCACTTATACCAAGTCGATGCATCTTCTAGAATAGGTTGAGTACCTCCACAGAAAATACCTTGTAATTCAGAAGGATTATTCCCAGAGCCACTAATTTTTTCAACGGCAAAAGAGGATTTATCACACAAAATAACCCCCGGGTTACAATCACCAGATGGAGCAGGAACCGAGTTAAAGTTATTTACACAAAGTGTGAAATCACCAGTCTGGCCATCCTCTCCATATATTCGGATAAAGTACGTGGATCCAATAGCGAGGTTAGTAGTTTCCGTATTGATTACATGGCGTCCAATGCCATCAGAACTACAGGTCAGTTCCTGGAGACTGCCACAGTTTCCAGCGTAAATGGCTATTCCTGGGTTTCGTAAATCCCCCCAGTCTATATCATCATTAAAATCACCAGTTACACCTACGTTTAGGGTATTTCCAATAGCGGTAAAGGAAAACCAGATATCAGAAGGAGGAGAATTGTCTGGCCAACAGCCAGGTGTTTGGATACCTTCATCGGTAGCCCCAACATTACTTAAGGAAGCTATATCAGAACACCAGTTTTCTACTTCTGTCAATTCGGTAGCACTGATACAATTATCATTAGCGGGTTGAGCCCAAAGGCTATGACCTACTAAGAGAAATAGGAGGGAGAGGTAAAAAAAACGCATAGTTTTCTACTAATTTTGGCGATCGAATAGGGCGACATTCGTCTGTGTTGCTGTACTCAAGTCTATGGATGTATGTGCTATATAGTAGTCTTCTGCCTAAAAGAATTGTCCTGGGTACACCCCCTAATTCTTTCCTATAAGAAGCTACCAAGCCTGTTTTTACAAGATATCTTAATCCGATCCATCCCCCTAGTCGCTGCTCTTTACAAACACTCCCCTTGCAATGCAGCCGACTAGTATGGCTAGGAACAAGGCTAAAACAGTAACAATCAGAATATCAAAAAGGCTTTAAATTTGCCTTACTATCTAATTTCTAGCGTACTGATTCCTTCCACTTGTTGATCTGATAATGGGAAGACCTTGCCTTTTCATCAGATATTCTAATTCTTTAATTCTTTGGTATAGACCCTTTGTATTCCTAAAAGGGTTGGACCATCTTTCATAAAGTATAACGCTAAAGGAGCTATAAACTCATTTTTGATTAGGTTTGCAGCATGTTAAAGTTTGTTAAAGTTTAGCTTCTTATGAAAAAATGGATTCCTAATGCGCTAACCTTACTCAATCTTTTCCTGGGATGTTGTGCTCTGGTGGCATTATTCAATCAAGCGTATTTGCTAGCAATCGGTTTCATCGCCGGAGGCTTAATAGCTGATTTTCTTGATGGTGCGGCAGCCAGGATACTGCAGGTCAACTCTCCTTTAGGTAAGGAATTAGATTCTTTTGCAGATATGGTCACCTTCGGTGTTGTGCCAGGTTTAATTCTATACATCCTAATTGCAGAGGGGTTTAGCGGCGGGGGTTTTAGTGGACAGTTGCAGTGGAGTGCCTTGCCAGCTTTTGTTTTGAGTGCTTTTTCTGGCCTAAGGCTTGCTAAATTTAATCTAGATACTCGGCAAAGTCAAACATTTTTGGGATTACCTACTCCTTCCTCTACTATTTTTGTAGTAGGCTTACTACTCATCTGGCATTTCAACAGCTTTGACTTGGGCAGTACGATAGAACATCCGGTCTTGCTATATACAGTCGTTCTTATCCTTTCTTACTTGCTGACCTGTGAAATCCCAATGTTTAGTTTTAAGCTCAAAGCGTTGGGCTGGAAAGGTAATGAGGTGCGCTTCTCTTTTCTAGCTATCAGTCTTTTGCTAGTCTTTCTGCTGCAGGAAGCGTCCGTTAGTGCCATTATTTTGATTTACCTACTGATAAATATTTCACTACATTTAAGTGGCAGAAAAGTCAGTTAAGTATAGGACTCTGGCCTTCATTCGTTAATGCTATTAGCTATGCTGTACATCGTACCGACTCCAATTGGGAATATGGAAGACATCACGCTCCGAGCTCTTCGCATCCTGAAAGAGGTACAACTGGTATTGGCCGAAGATACCAGGATGACTAAGAAGCTATTGGCTCATTACGAAATCGATACCCCGCTGCGGTCTTTTCATGCCCATAACGAACATCAGGTCACCGCGAATATCATTGCTCAATTAAACCAAGGCGCGCAAATGGCTTTGGTTTCCGACGCAGGAACACCTGGGATCTCAGACCCCGGCTTTTTACTCGCCCGAGCCTGCCATGAAGCAGGGGTAACCGTTTCGGCACTTCCGGGCGCCACAGCTTTTGTCCCTGCCTTGGTAGCATCTGGTTTGCCAAGCGATAAGTTTCATTTTGAAGGGTTCTTACCACACAAAAAGGGCAGGCAAACAAGACTTGAGTATCTATCTAACCTTCCTAACACTTTTATCCTATACGAATCTCCACATCGATTAGTTAAATGCTTGGGGCAATTGGCAGAACATTGCGGAGCAGAACGAGAAGCCTGTGTGGCTCGTGAATTGAGCAAAGTTTATGAAGAGATTCGAACGGACAACCTCGCTGATCTGAAGGCACATTTCGAGCAACAAGCGAAGGTAAAAGGCGAGATTGTGATCGTCGTATCGGGAAAAAAGAAGAAGTAGTATATCACTTGATCCCTTTTAATTTACTTTTGTCAGCTTCCATGCTAAGTTCGGGATACTACACACTTGGGTAGTTACTATTTTGTAGCCCTTTTATTTACCTTTCGATCCTAAAGGAATAAGTAGATAGAATCAGTGAAATCGTCGATATTTGAGGGATTCTACTTTGAAGGAGAAAAAAAATTGCATAAAATGCAGCCCGAAAGCAACTATCTGAAAAGAAGGTTGTCTTTTATAAAAACTGACTGTTATATCAAGTAGCTAAATACGGCTACTGTGCCCTGGTTGTGTGCATGAAGTAGAGGCTCGAAACACTCACATCTCGTTATTAGGTGCAGAGCGAGTTAAACTAGATCAGGTACGTAAATCACCGGATAGACCAAAGTAAATATTTATTCACCCGACTAATCAACTACCATGATTTTCGTAGCTATCGTTGATAGTGATAAAGCTATCAGAGAAACGTGGCGGCGTATGTTAGATACAACCGATGGATTTGGTTGTAGCGGGGTCTATCCTGATGCACATTCAGCAATTGAGCAGATCGGTAAACAGCAAACTGATGTAGCTCTAGTGGCGGCAGACTTGGAGGACTTATCTGGCATTGAATGTGTTAAAATGCTAAAGCGGGAAATTCCCGATATTGATATAATCCTTCTATCGGCTGATATCAGCGATGATGAAATGATCTTCCAGGCTTTTAAAGCCGGAGCATGCGGATTCTTACCAAAAGACATTTTCCCTTCTGATCTATTGGAGGCCATTCAGGAAGCCAAAATTGGCGGAGCCCCAATGCCTAGGGAAATAGCTCGCAAGCTGGTGGTTTCCTTTAGCCAGCAACAAGCCCAAACTGAGGTTTTCTCCAAAAGAGAGATGGATGTATTAGATCTATTGTGTGAAGGCAATAGCTATCGGGAAATGGCTGAAAAGCTGTTTGTAAGCCCGAATACTATTCGTTTTCACCTGAAAAATATATACAAGAAATTAGATGTAAGCTCTAGGCATGAGGCCGTTATAAAGGCCATGCAAAATTTTCTACTGATGTGAAAAACTACTCAAGTGGGCAGTATTGTCCACTTGAGTTTTGAACTAACTTGCTCTGAAATTGGGACAAAAAAAAAGTTGCCATTACACTGACAACTTCAACTCTTTAGAACTAGTGAGAGTTTTTTTCATACTAATCCAATTTAGTTGCCGCGTTGCGCAGCGCGGCAACCTTTTTTATTGGTTAATCAAATGTAAACAATCCTGCTGAATTTCCAAAAATTCGTGGGGTAAAAGGCGTGCTAATCTAACTCGAAAGTCGCTAATTGAGCTTCTATTAGCGGTAAACTTACCATAAAACAAGAAGGCGTTTCTTCTACCAATACCTTTTCTTCTGTGAAGAATGCATACCTGGTCTTGATGTTTTCCAAACCAACATTCGTGGAGGGCATTTGCTGAACCTTCTTCTGCAAATTGTTTCTTACAATCAAAAATCCCTTCTCATCGATGAAGACTTCTACTAGGAGGGGCTTACTCTTAGAAATGACATTGTGTTTGATCGCATTTTCAAGCAGCATTTGGAGTGACAAAGGCACAATTTTCTGAGGATGGTACTTGGTATCGACATTGATCGACACTTCAAAACTCTCCCCAAAACGTTCCTTGAGCAAGAAAATGTATGATTGTAAGAAAGCTAGTTCTTCCGAAACCGGGATCAGTTCCTTATCTCGAATTTCCAAAATGTATCGGTATACCTTAGATAACTTTCTCACAAAGGTCACAGCCTTATCTGGATCTTCTGGAATAATGTAAATCAAGGTATTCAAGCTATTGAAAAGGAAGTGTGGGTTCACTTGACTCTTCAAGCCCTCTAGTTGAGATTGTACATTCTCACGTTTCAGTCTTTCCGTTTCTACGATAGCTTCTTTCCAACGTTGATAGAAGAAAATCCCCTCATATATGGACGCTACTAAAATGATCACCGTTAGCGAAGGCAACCTGTAATCAGAATGGGTTAGACCGTTATCATCCATAGTGCTATCAAAGGGTGGACCTAAAAGATCATGGTGTATGAACCCTACAACAGAGTTGACGATGATAAAAATGACAAGGATACCTATGATCGTATAAATAATCCGGCGCGGAGTCTCCTCAGGTGTTCGGTAGTGGAGACGCATGTGAAACAACAGCTCGCGTATGCTTAACCAATAGCTGGTGGTATACATGAGGGAAACCGTGAACTTAGGAAGATAGGCTATCAATCCATCACTTAGGTCCGCTTTGAAGAAGACAATAGGAAAAAAGAAAGCCACCACAGGAATGCCTATCAGCAGATGCGGGATATCACTAAATCCTAGGTATTGGACTGCTCTTTCCTTATTCAGCATAGAAATAGAATTTGCAACGAACAATTTCTACTTTCAAATTACTGCATTTCTAGGTCAGAATCCGGAAAAATGCAGTTGAATCGTGGAAAAAGCAGGTTGAATTGCAGCTCCTTCTTATTGAATAGTAAGGGCATGCGGAGCATCAGAAGAAATCTCCGCAGTGTACTTCCTTGCTGGGTCGCTGATCTAGTTCAACCGAATTTCGTCTTCGTTCTCATCATAGAACTTGTATTCCGTCATACTGAAATCGGATACTTCTTTGATGCGAACCCACTTGTGATACTTGAAATACCAGCGCATTTGCATGCTAGGTAAACCTCTCTTGATAAAGGCGGCTAAATAGGGATGCAAATGGAGTGACAAGGGCGATTTTGGTCGAGATTGATAAATGAAACTTAAATCTCTTTCCACTTCGTCTGTCAACAGTATGGTAGGATTAATCTTTCCGGTTCCCTTACAGCTTGGGCAAATTTCGGCAGTATTGATCTTTAATTCAGGCCTCACACGCTGTCTTGTGATCTGCATTAGGCCAAATTTGCTGAGCGGCAGAATAGTATGCTGAGCACGATCCTTCTTCATGAATTGCCGCATGGCTTTCACTAGGCTCTTTTTGTGCTCCACATTTTTCATATCAATGAAATCGATGATAATGATTCCACCGATATCTCTAAGTCGTAGTTGACGAGCAATCTCCCCAGCCGCCTCTAAGTTGACATTCAGGACCGCCTCCTCTTGGTTATTGCTGGGCATTTTGTGGCCACTATTGACATCAATTACGTGCATAGCTTCTGTATGCTCAATAACCAAATAAGCACCACTATTCATCGTAGCCGTTTTCCCAAAGGAAGACTTAATCTGACGACTAACACCAAAGGAATCGAATACAGGTTTATTCGATTTATATAGCTGTACGATCTTTACTTGTTCGGGGGAGATAGAGGCGAGATAATTCTTGATATTGTAATGTAGCTCCTTATCATTTACCACGATCCGGTTGAAGGAATCACTCAGAACATCTCGGAGAATACTTGAAGTTTTATCTAGCTCACTCAATAGTTTTGCGGGAGCTTTGGCCTTATGTAACTGGCTGTGGATACTTTCCCACTTCTGCATCATATAACGCAACTCATCATGAAGATCAGCCACTTTTTTACCCTCTGCAGCAGTCCGAACGATTACGCCGAAGTTCTTAGGTCGAATGCTATCGACTAACAACTGCAGTCTTTTTCGTTCCTCTGCATTGCCTATCTTCTTCGAAACCGCCACGACATTAGAAAAGGGAGTAAGGACCAGGTATCGGCCAGGAATGGTTATTTCACAACTTAGTCTAGGACCTTTAGTTGAAATAGGTTCTTTTAATATCTGGACCAGTAGATGACTTCTCTTTTCTAATACCTGATCAATCTTTCCCGTCTTAATGATTTCGGGCTCCATCTTGAAGTTTTCCAGGAGGGGCGTTCCGATCTCTCCTGTAATGGCTCCATTGGTAAATTTGATCAGCGAACGTAGTTTTGGCCCTAGATCGGTATAATGCAAAAAAGCATCTTTCTTGTGTCCAATTTCAACAAAGGCAGCATTCAATCCGGGCATCAATCGTTTGATCTTGCCAAGGAAAATGTCTCCAACAGCGAAGTTGTTATTGGTTTTTTGGTAATGGAGTTCTACCAGCTTTGACTGCTCCAATAGCGCGATTTCCACCTCTGTGGGCTTCGCATGGATAATTAGTTCTTTTTCCACAATGACGTATTTGGTCGGCAAGGGCAGTGGGCTAGAGTCGCACTCCGTAGAAAAAGTCTTTCCCGCCAGTGAAATTGGCTAGGTTTGGAAAATAAAGAACTCAAGGGTCCTCCTAGTGTATATTCCACTAGTGGACTTATCCATAGATATGTGTTGGTGGTTGGTGATTTGATAGGAGGTGAAAACAGGGTTTAACCCGTTTAGCTTCTTTTTCTCTATACCAGTCAATTAGTAGTTACTTTGTGTGGTCTGTCGACCTCTACTTAATCTCAATAATCAGGTATTAAGTTTTGCTGCTGAGGCTGGAGTGTTGGTTTTGTAGAGGTGAAATTTTTTTTACGACTAATCTGTTGAGTCGCCGAATTTCTTTGAGCGCTTATATTTTTGTTTATTTCCAGTGACAGCTTATCAAATTACCGATTATCTAAATCACTAATCATCTATACATATCCTAGATGAATACTAAAATCCAGGTCTTTAAACACCATTGTGATTAAAGACCTGGACGTCAATATTATGTACCGTTGAGTTGAAGGATCATACAATGTATTTCAATATTTTAGAAACCACGAATGCCCTTCTACCCAATGCCGAATATTATTTACCGGTTTTTCTTCTTGTGACGATTCTTGCGCAATCTCTTCTTGCGTTTGTGCGTCGCTATCTTATGTCGTTTACGCTTTCTTCCACACGGCATAATCAAAAATCATTTAAAGTTATAAAAAATATTAGTTTATAGTATTACACTTCTCCTTGAAGGGTAGAGCCATTTCTGCTTTTCCGGCTTTCTCATAAGCCTGTCCCATCAAGCAATTGGCTGTGTTGTTTTCTGGTTCATTGCCCAAAACCGTCTGCAACCGTTGTATTGCTCGGTCAAATTGTCCAGTCTGGATAGCCAATCTGGCTAGACTGGTATTGACCAAAGCATTTTCCGGATTCTCGTCGTCCAATGACCTCAACATCAATATCCCTTTCATAGGATTGTCAGCTGGTGGGTTTTCTGTATAACAAAGTGCTAGATTCACTTTATGTTGGACATTGTCCGGGTTTAAAGATATAGCACTTTCGAAAGCTTGAATGGCTCTATTCGTACAGAACTCCCTTACTTTCTTCACTTCTGAACGTTGTACACAGATAGTAAACGTGGTTCCTGCAATTGACCAAGACTCTTCGTTGTTTTCCAGAGCCGCTATCTCCTGTGCGTAATATCCAGAGATACCAGGATACCCCAAGGAGAACCATTTGCTTGCTAATTGCTTGTACGTGTCAATCTTTAATGTGTCGTTCGTCGTGATTTCAGCTAAAGACTCCTCGAGGAGAAAGACCTCAGCTTGTTGTCCAGATGTCATTTCCGCTTTCGCTTCCTTAATCAACACATTGACATCCGTTTGCTCGGCATTCAACAATCTTGACTTTTCAATTTCTTGTTGTGCCGGTGGCTTCGTTTTACAGCCAAAATAGAGTAAGAAGAATAAAAAGAGAGCGGATCCGCTTAGCCAATATTGTGCCTTAGTCATGTTCTTCTATTTTCGGAAACTCTCTATCATACTCATACAGTACTATTCTCCGTCCTCTTCAGGTAAAGCAGTAACATTATCTTTCACCTGCTCAACAAATACCTTTGCAGGCTTGAAAGCTGGGATATAGTGTTCTGGAATTTCGATCGCTTTATTCTTCTTGATATGTCGACCGATCTTCTTTGCTCTCTTCTTCACGATGAAGGAACCGAACCCTCTTACATAAACGTTTTCCCCATCAGCCAGGGAGTTTTTAACTTCCTTGAAAAATGTCTCCAAAGTTACTAACACATCGACCTTTGGAACTCCCGTCTTTTCAGAGATGGCCGCTACTAGATCAGCTTTTCTCATCGTTATATATTGGTTTATAGTAAGTTATAATATACGACATAGGTGTCGAAAAATGAGAGGCAAATTTCGCAATTTTTTCATTATTCCGAAAAAAATGGCCATTTTATTTTACACAATTTCACTAACAGTCAATTGGTTATGATTTAAAAGGAGCTGTATTTGAACTTAATCCTGGCAGGTCATAAAATAAAATAGGCCCAATTGGAATTGACAACGACTAAAATTTGTCAGATAGTTGAGCTTACTGAATTTGCTTTGTTAGTCCTCCATCCTTTCCTCCAAGACATAACGTCTTAGTAATTCTAGCGAAATATCCCTATCCTGACTATTGGTCTTTTGTTTACGCTCCTGGTTGGCTCTGGATTGAGAAATTAATGGTTAAACTAGGTAGGGTTGCTGCTTCGCTATAGCTAGTTTTAAAATCATTTTTATCTTCCTGGTAGCCAGAAAAATAGTAGCTTTTTTTTATGTAAGCTTTAGTTATCTTTGCCGTTGCTTTTGGAGCTATCCTGATTATTAGCCTTTGTTCGCAAATAATGAATAACTCTTTGAAAACGCGTCTTCTTTAGATGTTTTTCCTCTTTACGGACAAGGTATTCACAGCAGAATAAATCAATACTATATGTTGCTATCGATGACAGGTTATGGGAGAGCGAAGCTTCCCTACAGGGAAAAGGTCATTTCCGTGGAGATCAGATCCTTAAACAGCAAGTATACGGATCTCCGGGTCAAGTACCCTCAAAATTACAGGGAGAAGGAGGTTGAGATTCGGAAAATGGTTAGCAGCTATGCCCAAAGAGGAAAGATTGATATTACGATCGAAGTAAAGTCTGAGCAAGGTGATGAAGCCTTTGGTCTGAATAAAGCCCTTTTCCGAAAATACTTCCAAGAGTTGGATGGTATGGCCACCGAACTAGGTTTACCTAAGGGTGACATGATGCAAGCCATACTCCGGATACCGAATGTGATTTCTACCGATGGAGATCAAATCGATGAGCAAGAGTGGCAAACTTTGATGGATACCATGAATGCGGCTTTGAAAAATTTTGGCCAGTATAGAGAGGATGAAGGCAAAGCTATGGAAACTGATCTACGTAGTAGAATTGCCAATATTCTGGAATATCTTGGTAAGCTGGATCCTCATGAAGCCGAAAGAGTAACCCGACTTCGTCAACGACTTAATCAAAACCTAGAAGAATACCTTGGGAAAGATAAGATCGATGAGAATCGTTTTGAACAGGAGATCCTATTCTACCTAGAAAAGATCGATATCACAGAAGAAAAGGTACGTTTGGATCAACATTGCAAATACTTTTTAGAACAATTGGACAAAAAAGTGCCTTCCAAAGGGCGGAAGCTAAACTTCATTAGCCAGGAAATGGGTAGAGAGATTAACACGATGGGGGCAAAAGCATATTCTGCTAATATTCAGCGCCTTGTAGTGGGGATGAAAGATGAGCTTGAAAAAATTAAGGAACAAGTAGCCAATTCTCTATAGGTGATAAAGGATAGAAAACTATTGATCTTTACTGCACCATCTGGTGCAGGTAAAACTACTATCGTACGGCATTTGCTTACGAAATATGATCAACTGGCCTTCTCTGTATCAGCTACTACTCGCTCCCAACGACCGCATGAGCAGCACGGGAAAGATTACTATTTCGTTTCCCCAGAACGCTTCAAGGAACTACTGGCAGAAAATGCATTTGTGGAGTCAGAAGAAGTATATGAAGGCCTGTATTACGGGACATTGTACAGTGAGTTGGAACGCTTGTGGTCCTTGGGTAAATGTATTATCTTTGATATAGACGTACAGGGGGCTCGAAATTTAAAAAGGCAATTCCAAGCAGAAGCCTTAACCGTATTCATTCGTCCCCCTTCCGCAGCAGTTTTACAAGAAAGACTGAAAAACAGAGCAACAGAAACACCAGAGAATCTTAAGAGACGAATCGATAAAGCACAGGAAGAGTTGGCCTTGGAAAGCGAGTTTGATATTGTCTTGATCAATGATGAACTCGAAATCGCCCTACAAGAAGCAGAAAAAATAGTAGAGACGTTCATCAATTAATAAGCAAGTGGACCCATGGAAACAATGACCACTAACGGAATAAAAGTAAGTGTAGAGAATAAATACCGGCCGGACTATTCCCATCCGTTGGCCAGCAGATACGTCTTTTCTTACCGAATTATCATTGAAAACCAAAGTTCAGGAACCGTTCAATTAATGCGGAGGCACTGGTTTATCCAAGATGCCAGTGGAAAGCTAAAGGAAGTTGAGGGCGAAGGTGTCATCGGCAAACAACCCATACTTGCTCCTGGAGAAAGCCATGAATATTCCTCCTGGTGCCAACTAGCTACACCCTTTGGACGCATGTATGGTTCCTACTTGATGGTCAAAAAGCCGGTAGATGAACCTTTCGAGGTCAAAATTCCAGAATTTAGACCTGTTGCTCCTTACCTACTAAATTAATAGCGGAGGCTATTCCCTTTCGCCTGCTCTATGTATCATCATTCTTTCTTTTTTCACTAGCATACTCTTTCTTATCTATGGAGGGCATTCAATTAAAAAATGCACTAAAAGCTAGCGCTGAATCACGGGAAGTATTTTCCGAACATATTGTTGTTGAAGAACCTCTAGAAATAAGAGTCTGGGATGCTACAACCCAGGTTTTTCAATCCTTAAGTGTGACCATGCGCACGCCGGGTAGAGACCTGGAAATGGTGACTGGCTTTCTTTTTGCCGAAGGAATTATTCGTTCCAATCAAGACATTCTGAAGATAGAAGCTCAAGGGCAGCACATCCTCCTCCTTACTTTGAGTCCAGAAATATCAACGCAAAAACTCCAGCAAGAGCGTAGTTTTCTCAGCAATGCCAGTTGTGGAATTTGCGGTAAGAGTCATCTGGGTTCAATTCAGCATCATAGTTGTTATTTCCCCGCTACAAATTGGCCCGTCGTTCCGATAGAGATACTCCTCTCGCTTCCACAAAAGCTTAGAAATCACCAGAATCTTTTCGAGCTGACAGGTGGCATCCATGCTGCTGGTTTATTTAGCAGTGATGGGCAATTACTATATCTGAGGGAAGATGTAGGTAGACATAATGCGCTTGATAAACTGATTGGTAAAGCTGTTCAGGAGGGGCAAGTCCCTTGGAGAGACAAGATCCTGGTACTAAGTGGGAGAATTGGCTTCGAATTAGTGCAGAAAGCAAGCATGTTGGGTGTGGCTATAATTCTGGCGGTAGGCGCCCCCTCTTCCCTTGCCATCGAAACCGCGGAGGAACATGGTATCAGTTTGATCGGCTTTACTAAAGTAGACCGCTGCAATATCTACTGCGGAGAGGGGAGAGTTTCAGCGGAAGCAAGATTACTAGTGAAAAATACTCCTCAAGGGCATGTTTAAGTCCAGCTAAGCCTCTATTTCCTGAGGCATATGCTCTTGTCCCCAGTCTCGCATTTGTTGAATAATAGGGAATAAAGTGTGCCCATGTTCCGTAATCGTATACTCCACTCTCGGGGGAATCTCCGCAAATATTTCGCGATGTAAAATGTTGTCTTTTTCTAATTCTCTCAGTTGTTTTGTTAACATCTGCTTACTGATTCCATCGATCCCACGCTGCATTTCTCCAAATCGATTCACCCCTTTGGAAATAAGGAATAAAATAATGGGCTTCCATTTCCCACCAATCTTACTCATGCAGTAAGTCACGGGACAATCATAGATTTTCACAGATTTCTTTTCTATCTCCATCAATATAAAAATTTGATTATCAACATTAGTATGATTTTGCATACTATATCACTTTATGATGACTACTTGCCATATATAGACAAATGTAGGAATTTTGTAAGTAAAAAGAAGAAAATAAGCACATGAGAAAGATCAAAGATTTTAAAATCCAACAAACATTGAATCGCCTGCACAATGACTCTTCTCGAGATATGGGTAAGATTTTAAGGGGGCTTTCAAAAGGCATATTTCGTAAGCTGCGACCGGAAGATATGAAAGATGCATACATAGCTATTTCTAGAAAACAGGGAGAGTTTTTGTACGACCTTTTAGTAGAACGTCAAGCTAAAAACATAGTCGAATTTGGCACCTCTTTTGGAATCTCAACCATTTACCTAGCTGCTGCTGCCAAGGAAAATGGAGGTAAGGTAATTACCACCGAGCTTTTAGCAGAAAAATGTGCGGTAGCTCAACACAACTTTGAAGAGGCGGGCTTAAGCGAGGTCATCGATTTAAGGGAGGGGGATGCTTTGAAAACCTTACAAAATTTAGAGGATAGCATAGATTTCCTGCTTATGGATGGATGGAATGATCTGTATCTACCCTTATTGAAGCAGCTGGAACCATTATTTAAAGATGGGACCATCATTTACACTGACAACGCCAGTTTCAAGAGTGCCAAACCATACCTTGATTATATATACAGTCGACCAGAAAAATATAGGAGTCAGCGCGTGGCAGATGATAAGGGAGGATCAGAGTTGACAACGGTAGCGGCCTAAGAATTGTATCGGGATGTTTTCAACATCCTATAGTTGGTAATAGTGGATATCAGGAGTGGTATCCACTTTTTTGTTTTCTGACTAAAGAGGAGTTAACAAGATAATTTTCAGGGTAGTCCTTTTCTAAAGCACTCCACTTGGTGTACCTTCGTAAAAAAAGGAGTACTAAAAAGTGAGATATTTACCTTCCCAGATCCGATTGTTTTGCCTACTTTCTATATTGGTTGGCTTCAATCTTCAAAGCAGCAAATCCCAAACCATTGGGAAAGAAGACTATCAGAGAGCAGCTAGTTTTCTATGGACAAACATTGAGAACAAAACAGCATTCAATCTATACACTCAACCCAGGTGGCTATCGGATAGCACTGGTCTTTGGTGGGTCCATCACAGCCCAGGAGCTAAGGAGTATCGGCATGCTAAGTTTTCTGAAGCTAAAGCCAATCCACTGTTTGACCATGCAAGATTAGCCTCGGCCTTGCAGGGGAAGTTTAGAAAAGCCTTCGACGCCAAAACACTGGAATTGGACAGATTAGAGGTGCTGTCCATGCAGAAGATCAAGTTTGTTGTAGAAGGGAAAACTTATGAAGCGGACTTAAACACTTATTCTATTCAGGCTTGGAAAGCAGAAGAAAAGTCATCTCTTTCATACGAATCTCTCTCTCCGGACGGCAAGTGGATTGCCTATACCGAAGATTACAACCTGTTTATACGTTCCACAGAAACGGGTGCCATACACCAACTTAGTAAAAACGGGAGGAAAAACTATGAATATGGCAGTTACTATGGTTGGTATGACAAAATGGAAGGGGAGGGAGGAGAACGACCTCGCCGCTTTGATGTCAATTGGTCACCAGATTCCAAGTATTTGCAAACCTATATTTGTGATTTGCGCTCGGCCAACAAGATGTATATGTTGGACTGGAGTGTAGATTCACTGTATCGCCCTCGTCTTCTTTCATACTATCGAGGATCTCCTGGTGACACCAATATGGTGTACTCCATTCCCACTTTTTACGATATCTCTAAAAAGAAACAACTGCTCCTTGATCTGCCAAGACTGACACATATCAATTCGATATCTTTTCGCTGGTCTGAAACTCCAGGGCAGGTCTATGGATATTATCAAGATCGGGGCTACCAAAAAGCCCAAGTCCTTCAGCTAGACCTCCCAAAAAACAGAATTATTAGCCTGGTTACAGATAACAGCAAAACCAATATTGACAATTTCCAATATTGGCTGGTAGAAGAGCGAGACAGACTTCTGTTTGCGTCAGAACGTAGTGGGTGGCGGCAGTTATATGGGTTCGATTTAAAGAAGGGAGGAATCTATCCCTTAGCCCTAGGTGCCTACTACACCCATAATGTTCTGCATATCAGCGATGACGGCTGGGTCTATTTCCTAGCTGCAGGGAAGGATCCTGAACGAAATCCATATCATCAGCACTTATATAAGGTAAAGGTAGAAGGAGGGGAACCGATACTATTGACCCCAGAAGATGCCCATCACTCCATTTCCTTTGCACCAAATGGCAAACACTTTGTCGACAATTACTCCACGGCCACTCAGCCCACGCGAACGGTTTTACGCCATGCTGAAACCGGCCAAATAATTATGGAATTAGGCAAGGCCAATGTAAAAGCTCTTACAGCTAAAGGCTGGAAAGCGCCGGAAGTTTTCACTGCCATTGGTCGGGATGGAAAAACCAAGATCTACGGCGCGCTTTGGAAACCTACCAACTTCAACCCTGCTAAAAAATATCCCGTCATCGATCATAGCTATACAGGACCGCACACCCAGATGTTTCCAAAGGACTACAGGCGTGTACTCAGCGTCAGCAATCAAGCCCTTGCAGAACTTGGTTTCATTGTAATGATGGTAGACGGCCTTGGGACTTCGGGTAGATCAAAGGAGTTTCATAATTATTCCTATAAAAACATGGGTTCTAATCTCGCTGATCATGTCTTGGCTTTGCGTCAATTGGCGCAACGATATCCTTGGATTGACCTGGATCGAGTAGGGATATTTGGGCATTCTGCCGGAGGATACGACGCCGGACATGCCATGTTGCAATTCCCTGATTTTTACAAGGTAGCTGTGGCTAGTTCCGCAGATCACGACTTCAGGATGGAGAAAGCCTGGTGGCCTGAAATGTACATGGGTTGGCCGGTAGATGCTTCTTATCATGAGGTGTCCAACATTACGATGGCCAACCGATTGCAGGGAAAGCTTTTGCTGGTGCATGGTGCATTAGACGATAATGTCAATGCATCTGCCACCTTCAAATTAGCCGAAGCATTAGTCAAGGCTGATAAAGAGTTCGATTTGCTGATTCTTCCGAGTCAGCGTCATGGCTACCGTGGCATCTATCAAGACTACTTTAGAAAAAAACGTTGGAATTATTTCGTTGAACATCTACTAGGCGAAAAGCCCATTTGGGACTTTAGCTGGCAATAAATATGAGCAAGTACGCCCGTGTAGAATATGAGCGAAGGTTTCTACTAAAGGAAAACTTATCTCATTTACCCTTATTAGATGTAAAATCAATTGAAGATCATTATCTTCTGCAGGCTGGTCTAAGGCTAAGGAAGATGGGTAAGGCAGCACCTTTTACCTATAAACTGACTCAAAAAAAGCCCATTACAGAAGGGGCTTTATCGCTACATGAGATTACCACGATTTATTTGACGGCTGAATCCTATCAGCATTTGAGGGAATCGATGGCTAGTTTTCGCCTTCAAAAAACGAGATACTATTTTCAATTGGGTCAACACAGGGTCGGGGTAGATGAAGTTTTGATCGATTCCGAAAAACTCCTTATCATGGAGATTGAATTTGGATCACTCGAGGAAATGCAAGATTTTCCGGTGTATGGTCAGGAAGTAACCCATGACTTAGCCTACTCAGGGTTTACGCTCGCTCAGAAACAACAAAACGAGAATACCTCCAAAAAATAATAGAATAATTCCTTCTGCTTAACTCAAGATATACATAGGCCAGTTATTTTTACTCCAAACATAAAACCCTCAAGCAACATGCGTCTATTCACACTACTCCTTCTCATCGGGTTAATTTCTTGCGAGCAAGCACCTACCTACGAAGCATTGGAGGAGAACACCAGCCAATTTCGCGACGAAAGCTTGGCTCCTTTTTACCATGGTGTCGCTTCCGGAGACCCACTGCCAACAGGTATCGTTCTCTGGACAAGAGTAACGCCTGCAACACAGGTTCCCGAGATAGAAGTGGAATGGGAAATCTCAAAGAATGAAAACTTTCAAGAAGTTGCCTTATCCGGAAAAGAAACAACCAGTCCTGAAAGAGATTACACCGTCAAAGTAGACATTACTGAAGGATTAACACCAGGCACGCAATACTATTATCGTTTTAAAGCGCTAGAGGGTTCCTCTATGACTGGAAAAACAAGAACGGCGCCTCAATTAGCTGAGCGATTGCGTTTTGCAGTAGTCAGCTGCAGTAACTATGAATTTGGCTACTTCAATGCCTATGCCCGGATTGCTGAAGAAGAAAACCTAAGTGCCGTAGTGCATCTTGGTGATTACATCTATGAATACGGCCCTGGTGTATACGGAGACACGGCGATCGGACGTATCAATGTGCCTCCTCACGAAATTGTAAGCCTACAAGATTATAGAGATCGTTATGCTCAATATCGGCTTGATCAAGATCTAAGAGCCGTTCATGCCAATCATCCTTTCATTAACATTTGGGATGATCATGAAATTACCAATAACTCTTACAAAGATGGAGCAGAGAACCATCAGGAGGATGAGGGCGACTATAATACTCGTAAAGCCGTAGCTAGACAAGTCTATTACGAATGGCTTCCGATTAGAGATGGTGCAGCCCACTATCGCGCTTTTTCCTTTGGTGATTTGGCCGATTTAATCATGCTTGATGAAAGATTAGCAGGAAGAACCAAACAGGTAGATAGCTTAAGCGATGCCACCTTACAGAACGTAGATAGAAGCATGCTTGGGGCAGAACAGTTGGCTTGGTTTCAAGAGCGACTCACGACTTCCAAAGCCCGTTGGAATCTCATCGGTAACCAGGTAATCTTCTCCTACCTAGATTGGGGGTTCCCTACCTTTAGCATCAATCTCGATGCCTGGGACGGCTACCCAGCAGAACAGCAGAAAGTAGCTGATTTCATCAAAGAGAATGAACTGGAAAACTTGGTCTTCTTAACCGGAGACACCCATTCTTCCTGGGCCTTTGAAGTAACTAATAACCCAAAAAAAGAATACAACTCTAGCACTAGCGAAGGTGCCTTCGCGGTAGAATTTGGCGTAACAAGCATTAACTCTAGTAATTCCAATGAAAGGGCGTCAACTGAAGATGTATTGGAGCACGAGAAGAAGATTGTAAATACCGAAATCAATCCTCATCTAAAATATGCCAACATGAGGGATCACGGCTATATGATTCTAGAGCTAGACGCTGAAAAAGCGCAAGCTTCCTACAAGTATGTTGAGACGCTGAAAGAAAGAGATAAGCGCATCCGAACGGAAACTACTTTACAAGTAAATTCTGGAGAGGTTAAAATCCGAAGGAAGGACTAAATTCTGTTTTCTTTCTTGTAGGCACCTGGGGTCATACCCACGTGCTTTTTGAATAGGTGAAAAAAGGTTGACTTTGAAGAAAAGCCAGCCTGCTGAGCCAAAGCAAAGTTGGTAAACCGATCATTTTCGGGATCCCTTAGCATCTCTTTGACTTCGTTTAATCGATACTGATTGATAAAAGCATAAAAAGAGCTATCAAATCCTTTTTGCAGGAGTTCTGATAGCTCTTTTTCTTTTATCTCCAATTGCTGTGCTAAGATCGCCAAGCTTAAATCGGGGTTTAAATAGGGTTTATCCCCCATCATCAGCCCCAATAGTTTTTGTTTTAACTGTTCCAAAGTGGGTTCCGTCAAGCGATTTTCCTTCTTACGACTGAGGTGCCCCAACTGATCGGACTGAAATAAGATGTAATACGTTGCTACACAACCAAAAGCCGCAATCAAAAACCAGATTAAATGATAATCCAAGCTAGTAGACATCATGTCAAAAAGAAAAAGGTTGATGGACAGTAAGAAAAGCCAACTGACCCAGATAATCCCTTGAAAAAGTAGCAGCTGCATTAGCCATTTACGCTCTCTAATTTGCATTTCTCTTGGCTCAAAAAGGCTCCAACTCAGCCATCCATAATAAGCACCAGAGATTAGAAAAGTAAACTGCTCCGCAACGGCAAGAAAATGGTCAAATCCATTGTAGGTTGCCCAGTCCCGCCAGGCTGAAGGTCCAAGGAACAAAATGGAATAGGCAATGATCACAACTAAGCCCGGCAAAAAGTGCCAGCGGTCTTCTTTCTGCCAATTCTTGATTCTCTCCTGTTTATTCCTGAAATATAGATAAAGTGCAGGCCCTGTTAATAATAGGAATCCAATGGGAAAATACTGCCAACGCACCGGAACGGACAAGGAATAGGAAGTGCCCCACAATTGGTGTTTGAAAGCATAAAACACATGCCCCAATAGAAAAATGTAGAAGAGTACTCGAAGTGGTATTTTGCGATCTCGAAAAAGTCCTAAGAAGCCCGTAAAAAAGGCCAAGAGATAGGCTGGATACAGCAGTCGATAATGGAAAATCGAAACGTAGCGTTCTATTTTAAACAACTTTTCCGCCCAACTGAGACGGACCCTATCGGAACGAATCAGCGGCATGCTGCAGGCAGTACATAAGCCTGGTGTATGCCAAACATGTTCAGGGTGGTGAGCGCCACATCCACAGGGCGGGCACACATAGGTAGCTCCTTCTTCCAAATGTCCGACAGATTTTTCGGGGGACATGGAGTATCGGCTTTGCTGGAACATCCCTATGCTCAGCGACAGCAAGGCAAGCCAAAGAACAGTAAAATATACACCCGGATGATTCATAAATATACCTTCTCTGCAAAACTAGCTATTTTGCAAAAATAAAGTTGCGACTCGATCTCTCTTTAGCATTAGTTAAGAACTGATTTCACAAATGAACCTTGGTAAATAAATTAAGAATGGATATCCTCATTAGACCTGAAACAGCAGCGGACCATCCGGAGATATTTCAACTTCATGCTTTAGCTTTTGGCCAGGAAAACGAAGGCAAGTTAGTAGATTTACTTCGCCAAGATGATTGTTTCATTCCTGAGTTATCCTTGGTTGCTATCCAGAATGAAGAGATCATTGGCCATATTATTTTTACTAAAATAGAAATCGTGAGACCGGACGGTCAGAAAACAGAAAGTCTGGCCTTAGCCCCAATGGGTGTGTTACCTAAATATCAGAAAAGTGGAATCGGAGGAATGTTGATTCATGCCGGATTGGCAATGGCCAAAGACTTAAGGTATCAATCCGTCATCGTGCTCGGCCATAAAGACTATTATCCTAGATTTGGGTTTGAACCCGCAGAAAAATGGGAGATTGGAACACATTATGAAGTGCCGAGTGAGTACTTCATGGGATTAGAATTAACACCAGGAGCCTTGTCAGAGGTCAAGGGTATCGTTGAATATTCAGCCCCTTTTAGTCAAATTTAATGGCTGTTCTTATACAAGGAAGGAGCGCAGCCATACGTATCCTTAAAAGCGATGGAGAAATGCGCTAGGTCTTTAAAACCACATTCAAAGGCAATCTGAGTCACATTCATTTCACTTACCTTGAGTAGTTCTGCAGCCCTCTTGAGCTTTTGCTTTCGCAAGTAACGCCTAGGGCTCTCTCCATATATCCGTTTAAATTCCCGTTTGAAAGAGGATAAACTTAGGTGGGTAAGTTCTGCCAACTCGACATTGGTAATATGGGTATATAAGTGCCGTTCAATCACCTCTCTAAAAGAATAAATTTGGGGCGTGAACAAGCTATTGATTATTTCTTTAAGCTGTCTACTATCGGTTTTTTCTAATAATAGGAAAAGTTCTCTAACCTTGAGAATGAGGAGCTCTTCACTCGCCAATTCTGGGTTAGCGAAATAGAACAAAATACTATCGAAGTACTTTTCTAGCAATCTATCCACCTTGATCTTGATCATAGAATTTCTGGGCGGCTCTTGCTGTTCCTCCTTCAAGAAAGCAGGAAGATCATTTTCAAACACTTTCTTCAATACCTCCGGATAGAAATGGACAGCCACCGCCTCGTAAGTATTAGCATTTTGGCTGGGCTGCATTTCATATACATAGTTATCGCACTTCATCATCAAGGCCTGCTTCTCCATTACCAGTTCTGCCTGTGTAGGTGAAATGACAGCATTTGCTCCTTTCACGATATATAATAAACAGGCTTCATTGGGCATGCCTAAAGGTTTTCGCATTGGAGGGCGAATCTCGGCCTTTTCGAAAAGCATTTTATCAAATAAATCAAGTCTTTGATGGTCTAAAAACATAGGTGCTTCCTAGAAGAGATTACTGCCAAAATAGGCAGTAACCCTCTGTTTACAATTCAATTTACGCTGCCAATCCAGCTTCTTCTTTAATCAAGGATTCGATGCCAGTAATCCCCATGTTACCAACCATACTGAGCATTTCTTTGGCTCCGGCCTCGTTCGTTTCTTCCACATCAAACGCCCATGCCCATTCAACAACAGCCTTCCCTTCGCTGGCCGTGACCTGCATACGTCCCTGGATATTTTCTACAGGTAACATATTTTGGCTGGGTATAAGATATTCTAAAACCTTGTTCTCGTGATCTACTTTAAGTATATCTTCCGAGAATTCCCCGTCCTCAGTGGTACAAAATCGCTTATCTCCTTCTACCCGACAGGCTTGAATAGGGGCTAGCCATTTGTCTACACCACCCACTGCTCCAATGATCTGCCAAGCTTCTGTAGGAGTAACATCAATAGTTGCCGAAATTTTGTGATTTGACTTTTTCATCCTAAATGTTTTGATAAGTTGATGAAAACAACTCGAGTGAAACGATAGGACAAAATTGTAGCTCTCAACGGCCAAATGCTTTGGTCTATGGGCCAGCTATTTGTGATTTTGGGTCAAAGTTAGCGGTACTTTCCATGACTAAAGTAACCTACCCTCTATCAATACGGTACGATCAATAGAAGATTCCTTGAGTGGAAGCAAGTCTTTCCTGGTTTTATCTTCAGCGAAGGCTTCAAAGTCCTCCCTAGTATCAAAGCGAACTATGTGAACTTCGTAGGGCTTTGGGTATTCCCCTGCAATCCAAGAGTGATCAGTAGGTCTACATCTAGCCAAGAGATGACCATTGTACTGATCTAAAATAGGAATTGCTGCAGCTTCAAAACTATGGAAAGTATCCTCTTTACCTTCTTTCACATAAATCAGTTGAGTGAGATATAGCATGGGAGTAGTGATTATGCTGATAATTAATTATTTAACTGATGGCTTTTCAATTGATTAAAGTTTAACTTCCCTTATAAATTCCACCTTTTCTAGACCTCTATTAAGATTAAACAAATGAAAAACATTGGCCGTATAGTGATGGTTGTGCTTAGCCTTAGCATTGGAGCTTATGCTTTTACTTTTCTGGATTTCAAGATAAAAAGCATTCTCCAAACAAAAGGTGAACTTGCTCAAGTACTCCTTTATCAAATCGGGTTCTACTCTCATGTCATAGGCGGGGGAATAGCCTTGATGACCGGCGCTTTTCAATTCTTCCCGAAGTTTCGACAAAAGCGAATCACTTGGCATAGATTCTTAGGCCGGATTTATGTGATCGCCTGCGCCTGGGGAGGAATTAGTGGTTTAGGCATAGCACTTTACGCCACAGGAGGCCCCCTTGCCAAAGTTGGCTTTACCGGTCTAGCCCTGCTGTGGCTATATACCACAACTATGGCCTACACCACTATCAAACAGCGAAATGTAGAGGCACATAGAGAGTGGATGCTGCGCAGTTATGCCTTGACCTTTGCGGCAGTAACCCTACGTTTACAATTACCTTTCTACATGTCCGTGCTTGCGATGGATTTTTATACGGCCTATCGAATGGTAAGTTGGTCCTGCTGGGTACCTAATCTTCTATTGATTGAATGGTTCATTCAGCGTCAACCCAAGGTATTTACAAATTGGATTCCGTCAATTCAAAACTCAAAATGTTGAGGTATCCTGCTATTTGCCGTATCTTCCCGTTCAGATTATATTTAAATTTATAATCAGCCCCTAATACCTAAATTCCCAAGGAGAAAAGAATATGATCGAAGATCAAAATCGCTTTGACAAAGTGATCCAAGCCATTGATCAAGCCAACCAAGCTGACCCTAATCAAGAAGAGTGGGAAGGAAAAGAGCATGCGAAAGAATGGCTATACGCCCAACGCATGACTCAATGGCTTAATAAGGTCTATCCTGAAGCATCAGAAGAACTTCGCATTGCAGCGCATGCCCAACATATCTGCCGCTGGGAAATCCCCAGATCAGATTATCCTATGGGTAAAGTTGGCTATCACCAATGGAGGACATCGCTCCAGCAGTTTCACGCCACAAAAACGGGTGAGATTCTTATGCAGGAGGGATACCATGAGAATCAAATTGCTCGCGTTCAACAACTATTGAAGAAGAAAAACCTGAGGAAAGATCCAGAATGTCAACAATTGGAGGATATTATCTGTCTGGTTTTCTTAGATTATTATTTCGAACCCTTTGCCATTAAGCATGAGGATGAAAAAGTAATCGATATTCTCCAGAAGACGTGGCGAAAAATGACCCCAAACGGTCATGGAGAAGCCCTAAAAATTGAATATCCTGAGAAGGCGAAATCACTAATCGAACGAGCGCTGGCCTAAAATGAAGATACTTTTACCAGGCGACCTTTCCAATAAAAAGAAATAAGTAGCTGAATAGATAAAATGATCCGTCATGAAAATGCGTTGTGTCCAAAACAGCATCCGTCTGCGGTTGCGGAAATCAGAAATTGAAGCGTTAAGAAAAGGAGTGACAATTATGGAAGAAGTAGGGTTCCCAGGTGAAACCTCGTCACTTAGCTTTTCGTTAAATATGGCCGATAATACATCGGGCATTCAAGCCACTTACATTGATCATCAAATCCAAATAACTATCCCCCAAAACCAAGCCACTAGCTGGATCGATTCCAACCAAGTTGGCCTGGAGACATTTATACCTCTCCAAAACGCAAAACAACTCCAGGTTTTAATTGAAAAGGACTTCCCTTGCAAGGATAGGGAAAATGAGGATAAGAGTGATCTTTTTGGAGATTTAGCGGAGGAAGAGGTCAAAGCCTGTTAAAGGCACTTGAAAAAATTTACACTAATTCCCATATTAGGTATAACCTACTACACCATTTATTAAGCAACCTCATGTCAGTACAAGAAGACAATAAATTAAAAGAGGCGGAAACTGGACAACCACCTGCAGAATTCACTGGCCTTAAACTCGGTAAACCCAAAACAAAAGCGGCAGGAGTTCAGGGCGTAACCGCTGCCCTCAAACAAGCCAACAAATACATGGGCGTTAGTACTGCTCGGAAAACGATGGCAGCAGTGAACCAAAAAGGGGGTTTCGACTGTCCTGGCTGCGCTTGGCCTGATCCCGATGATGAACGCTCAAAATTAGGCGAGTATTGTGAAAATGGTATCAAAGCCATTGCAGAGGAAGCAACTAAAAGACGAATTGATAGCCGCTTTTTTGCTAAACATAGCATTGGTGAAATGTTGACTTGGTCGGATTTTGAAATCGGGAAAAAGGGACGATTAACTGAACCGATGTATCTGCGAGAAGGTAGTGAACGCTATGAACCAATCAGTTGGGAAGATGCCTTTGAATTAGTCGGTAAACACCTCAATGCCTTAGATCATCCCGATGAGGCCATCTTTTATACATCCGGGCGTACAAGTAATGAAGCAGCTTTCTTGTATCAGCTGTTCGTTCGAGAATTCGGGACCAACAACCTGCCGGATTGCTCGAACATGTGTCATGAGTCAAGTGGTCAAGGGCTTTCTCAGACCTTAGGTATAGGTAAAGGTTCTGTGACCTTGACAGATTTATACGAGGCAGAAGTGGTGATCGTAATGGGACAGAATCCGGGCACCAACCATCCTAGGATGCTTACTGCTCTAGAGAGATGCAAAGAGAACGGAGGCAAGATAATTACGATCAACCCCTTACCAGAAGCGGGCTTGATCAACTTCGTAAATCCGCAGCGCCCTAGTAAGGTTTTGTCCGGAGGAACTCCACTAACAGACCTCTTCTTACAGGTTAAGGTCAATGGCGATGTGGCACTACTAAAGGCAATCATGTTGCTATTGTGGTACGAGGAAAAAAGTCGGCCGGGTTCGGCATTTGATTTTGACTTTATTGTGGAGAACACAGAAGGATACGAAGCCTTCTTGGAAGATTTGAAACAATATGACTTCAACACCTTAGCTGAAGCCTGTGGAGTAGCACGGGACAAGATTAAGGAAGCAGTCGAATTGATCCGGCGAAACAATAAGATTATTATCTGCTGGGCGATGGGCTTAACACAGCATGAAAATGGTGTTGCCAATATTAAAGAAGTGGTTAACCTACTTCTCCTAAAAGGAGCAATTGGAAAACCGGGAGCAGGTACCTGCCCAGTAAGGGGCCATAGCAATGTCCAAGGGGATCGGACCATGGGTATTTGGGAAGCACCGCCTGCCCGCTTTTTGGATAAACTAGAAGAAACTTACGGTTTTAGTGCCCCAAGAAAACATGGTTTTGCCGTCGTGGATGCCATTAATGCTATGCACGATGGTCGGGGAAAGGTATTCTTCGCCATGGGAGGAAACTTCATCTCGGCGACACCAGATACCGCATACACGGCCGAAGCCTTGAAGCGATGCAACTTAACGGTCCATGTCTCAACAAAGCTTAATCGGAGTCACCTGATTCATGGCAAGGAGGCATTAATTCTTCCTTGCCTAGGTCGAACGGAAGTAGACCAACAAGCAGGTGGAGAACAATTTGTAAGTGTCGAGAATTCGATGGGAATTGTCCATTCCTCTCAGGGTATTCTCCCTCCTGTGTCCAGTGACTTGAAGAGCGAACCAGCCATCATAGCCAGCCTCGCCATGGCTACTTTGGGAAGTGATAGTAAGGTTGATTGGGAAGGCATGGCAGCCAATTATGATCAAATCCGCGATGATATTGAAAAGGTAATCCCGGGGTTCGATAGCTACAATGAGCGTGTTAGAGAACCTGGTGGCTTCTACCTTCCGAATGGAGCACGAAATGGTAAATTCAATACCGATACCGGTAAAGCCAAATTCACCATTAATAAGCCTCCGCAACGCCAGGTCAATGAAGGTGAATACATCATGATGACTATCCGAAGTCATGACCAGTACAATACCACTATCTATGGTCTAAATGATCGATACCGGGGCATCTATAATGAACGCCGAGTGGTCTTAATGAACCGAGCGGATATGAAGAAGGAAGGCTTGCAGAAGAAATCTATTGTTAACCTAGTAGGAGAGCACGAGGGGCAAACAAGGCGTGCAGAGAAATTCTTGGTAATCCCTTATGACATTCCGAGTGGTTGCGTAGCTACTTACTTTCCTGAAGCCAATGTATTGGTACCGATCAATAGTTTCGCCAAAGGAAGCAAAACTCCTAGTTCTAAGTGGGTTGCGATCCGCCTAGAAAAAGCAAATTAAACGTATATGTCAGAGCAATTTACCCACCTCGATGCCTCGGGCAACCCCAATATGGTGGATGTAGGTCAGAAAAAAGTAAGCAGACGTTCGGCTAGAGCTCAGAGCATCGTTATTCTCGATGAGAAGATCATGGATTTGCTAGAAAAGGATGAAATCAGCACAAAAAAAGGTCCTGTCTTCCAGACCGCCATCCTAGCAGGAATCATGGCCGCAAAAAAAACGGGTGAACTCATCCCGCTCTGTCATCCACTTGGGTTAGATAATTGCCATATCGATATCCAAGTTCGTGAAGACAGAGCAGTAATAATCAATTGTACAGCTACCATTACCGCCAAAACTGGGGTCGAGATGGAAGCCCTCGTTGGGGCCTCCTTAGCTGCTCTGACCATCTATGATATGTGTAAAGCCTTTTCACATAATATCGTGATCCAGGAGACCAAACTCATGGAAAAAACGGGAGGGAAAAGGGACTTCAAAAGAGCAGAATAATACTCTAATCTATTCTGAAGATAGCATCGTACTGGGGTTGATCTTTGTCGTTCTTTGTAAGTGATAAACTATCACTATTGCTGATAATGTTAGGCAAATCAACACTGCATATAACAGCAACAAAGGGCTTAAGTCGATACTGTAAGCAAAGTTATTGAGCCACTTCCCTACTAGATACCAAGCCATAGGTAGCGCAAAAATCAATGCGATAACAAAAACCAAGAAGAAATCTTTACCCAGCAACTGGGTAAGCTGCAACTCCGTAGCGCCTAGTATTCTTCGAATGCTAATTTCTTTCAGTTTGCGCTGAACCGTGAAACTAACCAATCCGAATAGCCCCACAATGGAGATGGCAATAGCTATTAAAGTAAAAATACCTACTAGGGTACTAAATCGCTGCTCTGCCTGATAAGCTTTGGCAAAAGCTTCATCTACGAAATTATAAGCAAAGGGATCACCTGAGAACTCCTTCCAGACGGCTTCTAACTGCTCAAGCTGTGAAGAAACCTGATTCGTATTAATCTTAACCAGTAGATTATCGGCACTCACTCGGAAGCCTGGAGGAAAAATCATATAGGCAATAGGGACCACCTTAGAGTGCAAGGTAACATTGTGGTGATTTTCAACTACTCCAATCAGTTTTCTATTCCGACCATTAATATGCACCTCCTGGCCTTGTTGGTATTGATCCCCCAAGTAGTTTCTAGCTTCTTCATTAAAAATGACAGTCCTGGCTGAATCGATGGAAAAATCTGCTCTAAAGTTGTGGCCATCCTTGAAATCAATGCCAATCAATTCAAAATAGTCTTGATCTACACCCACTATATCTATCGGTAGAGGATTCTCACGTCCTGAACCATTCCAGTTGACATCCCAGGTGTTATTGAGATCACTCGGTAAGTCCTCTCCAGTTGCGGCAACGCCCAACACTCCTGGCAAGCCTTGAATTTGTTCCTTAATCAAGCCCAATTTCTGCTGCATATCTCGGTCGTCCACTGGAATGTGTACGAGCTGACTCGAATCAAAACCTAAATCAAAGTTCTTGAGGTACTGGTACTGATTATAAATCGCAAAGGCAGCTACCAAAAGTCCCAAACTCACAAAATATTGTATGCCAATAAAGGCTTTCCGAGTCCAACTTCCTTGCCCTGGCTTGAAATTCAGCGCAGCTTGGGTGTCTCCTAAAGTCGGTAATTTGGCCATGGCCAGGGCGGGAAGAAGCCCAGTAATAATGCCGAGTAACACTAAGCTGGCTAATGCCAATACTCCATCCCAGACAGTTATCACATCTATGGAAAGGTTCAAACTCAATAGCTTGTTGATATATGGTAAACCACTCACCACCAAACAAACAGCAGCCAGGCCTCCAGCCAAAGTGAATAGCACAGATTCTACAATAAACTGCCCCATGATTCCAGCCGGCAGCGCACCTAGTGTCTTTCGCACTCCTACTTCCTTAATACGGGTTACTGCCCTAGCTGTAGCTAGGTTGACGTAGTTCAACAGCGAAATCAACAATATCAACAGACCAATGGCACCAAATATCTTCAGGTTTCGAATATCTCCCCGGAAAGTATTTGCCGCTATATCCTGCGAGTTCAAATAGACATCATCGAATGCTTGCAGATCGATCCCAAAGGAAGCCGGACGATCATCTCCCATCACCCTGTCCAGCATTCTGGGAATTCCATCTTTAACTTCTGCAATTCGATCTGCTGGTACCTCAATATAGGTGCGCAACCAGGAGAAGCCCCATTGCTGAAGCAATCGATTGTAGAGGATTTCAGCATTTTCCATGGGGCCCAAGGCAGCAAATTGAACATGTGTCCGCTCCGGTAAATCCTTGACTACTCCTTTCACTTCCATTAAAAACTCTTGATTCCCATCGTATACCTTCACGGGGATGGTCTTTCCTAAGGAATTGGTGGTGCCAAACAGTTGGCGACTCAAAGAGGCGGTGATGACTAAGCTATTCACCTCATCTAGACAGCTTGAAGGATCACCAGCAATAAAATCGAAAGAAAAGAGCTGAAAAAATGAGGAGTCCGCCCAGTAAAAATCTTCCACCAAAAGCGGTTTAACCTCTCCTATTTTGACCGGATCACTTCCGTAGCGACAAACATTAATAAAAGGAAATTCCTCTTTCAAGGTAGCACCATGTAAGGAGGAGGTAGCATGCCCTCTGGCTCCATCGAGCGGATTCTGGCGTAGCACACGATACAATTGGTCTCGCTTTTCGTGCATATGGTCATAACCAGATTCATATTTAACATACAGTGCAATAAAGAAAACGGCTGTTAAACCTAGCATTAGGCCAAGTGCCTGAATGAAGGTAGCAGAACGATGCCGAAGGGCATGGCGAATCGCAACTTTAAAATGACTTCTATACATAACAACAGGGTGATAATTGGTGATCTTGGGTAATCGGTGCCAACGGGGAGACAGGAGTGCTTTACGAGTAAATCGACGCCGGGCTTTCTTTGATCCAAATCGTGCCAAGTCTCTATCAAACAATTCCAATAGATCGCCCTCCAACTCATCTAAGAAAGTCGAAGAGCAAGTCCATTCGAGAAACTTCATTGCCCACTTCGGAGGTTGTACAGGCATATCAGATTGAGGTTTTAGGCATTAGCTTCCACATACTCTCTCTCTGCTCTCGTACTTTTTCCAAGGCGCGTTGACCCGCCTGATTAATTTTATAGAAACGCTTACTTCTTCCGCCCCGCGTGGCCGAAGCCCCACCGGTAAAAGATTCAATAAAGCCCTTCTTTTCTAGACGATGTAAAGTGGCGTGAATAGTACTTACGCTAGCTGATCGACCGGTATGCGTTTCGATCTCGTCCATGACCGTAATGCCATAAGCATTACCGTTCAAAATGCCAACCGTCAATAAAACCAATTCTTCAAATTCGCCTAAATGGGTTCCTTTCATGATTTAATTCGTATTTGCAAGACAAATATGTTCTATTTAATTCGTATTTGCAAGACAAATAAAAAATCGCTTGTCCATTTTCTAAAATTCAAGCCGTCTTAACTTATTCAAACACCTATTTTCCACCAGACATAATCAGCTCAAAACTAAACCATATCTGTCCCCAGGTCTACCAAAATGATTGTCACATTGTGAAGATCAAAGCAAATACCTACCTTTGCGGTTGCATTGGTGGTTCATTAAAGCGATGAACCTTAAAAGGGAATCCGGTGTGAATCCGGAGCAGTCCCCGCTGCTGTAAGTTCCAGTTAATATTTTCAATTGGTAAGCCACTGCCTGAATAGAAGTAGAAAGGTGGGAAGGCATTGAAAATGGAACGAGCCAGAAGACCTGCCAAAGCAATTCGCCAATACATTGAGGCTTTCGGAGGAAAAGTCGGCGGTAGATGAATATCCGATGTTATAGCACGCTCTGCTATAAGATTTAGATTGGTTCATAGTAGTGGTTCCATACTACTATGGCTTTCCTGTCTTGCATCTATCCGGCCTTCCTGTCCACCTCTCCAAAGGACTGGGATCATGAGGCCAAACATAAGTCTACTATATGTTATCCAAATATGCTTCTTAAGTGCTACTAGCGCTCAAGTGGACACCAGTCTTTTGCTTCCTACCTTGGAGGTAAAACAATCTCGGATAGAAAATAGCAAAGTTGGTAGTCAAGGGGTAAACTGGAGCGCAGAAGAACTCCAAAGCCGATCCTTTCAGAACCTAACTAGTCTCTTAGAACAAGAGGCAGGAATCTATATGAAGAGCTATGGCCTAGGTAGCTTAGCTACTTCATCGATTCGTGGTGGAAGTGCAGGACACACGCTGGTACTTTGGAATGGTCTTCCTATCCAAAGTCCAATGCTCGGCTTACTGGACCTATCTCTGCTACCCTTGCAAAGCGTGGATCAGATCAGTGTACAACGGGGAGGGAACACTGCCCTTTGGGGTAGTGGAGCGGTTGGAGGAATTATTTCCTTGGGTAATCAAGCCCATAATGAAAAAGGACTTCGGGTAAGTAGTCAAACGTCTTTTGGCAGTTTTGACAACTTCCAGCAAAGCTTTGATCTATTTGTTGGCAGTAAAAACTGGCAAAGCCGCACCCGTTTCTCCTTTCAAGAAGCAAGCAATGACTTTTACTACGACATAGCACCTGGGTTTCCTCAGCGGCAGCAAACTAATGCGACTTTGCTTCAGCACAACTTCAATCAGGACATTTACTGGAATCCTTCAGAAAGGCAACAAATAGCACTTCACTATTGGAGACAATTTTCAGACCGTCAAATTCCACCCACCAATACGCAGACCCGAAGTGAGGCTTATCAGGTTGACCGATCTGATCGCTTAGTATTGGAATGGCGCAAAGTCAATGACAGATCTGTCTATCAAACTAAACTTGCTGGTTTTGATGAAGACCTGCAATATTTCGATCCACAGATTCAGTTGAATTCTCCAAGCCATTTCTATAGTTTGATTGGAGAGTTCAGTGGTCAATGGTATGGGAAAAATGGGTATCAATTGCTAGCTGGTTATACTCAAACTTACAACGAGGCAGAATCCAATGGCTATCAAACTCAAGAGCAAGAGAATCGATCTGCCCTTTTTGCTTCAATACTGCAACGGAAATCGATATGGGAATGGCAACTTAGTTTTAGACAGACGCTTGTAGATGAGGGGTTGATCCCATTGGTTCCTACTTTAGCCGGTCAATACCAGGTTCTTCCGAATTTAAGGATCAAGGGAAAGGTCAGTCGGAATTATCGCCTACCGACGCTCAATGATCGATTTTGGCGACCTGGTGGCAACCCTGATCTCAAGGCGGAATCTGGATGGAGTGAAGAACTTAGCCTTGAAGGTACCTGGAGTGAAAATGCATTTGCCATTAGCGGATCGCTTACGGGCTTCAATCGGCAGATTGACAACTGGATCTTGTGGAGCATACGGACCGGGCAAAACTTTTGGTCCGCCAACAATATAGCTGCCGTTTGGAGTAGAGGATTAGAATCTAGACTGAACTTGTCCTACCGGCTTTCTGAACTCCAATTCCAGCTTCGGTTGGGCTATGATTATACCCGCTCCACCAATCAAATCGCTTTAGATAACCCCAAAATAGCAGAAGGACAACAACTCCTGTACACCCCCATTCATCAAGGCTTCAGCAATTTGGAGCTGAGCTGGCAATCCCTACAATTGATCTATAACCATCGATTTGTAGGAGCCTCCCAAGGCATTAATGACCCGCTGGCACCTTTTGATATTGGTCAAGCTCGCTTACAGTATTACCTATCAGCAGAAAAAGCGGAAAGTCACATCTTCCTTCAGATCAACAACATTTGGGATCGCACTTATTTGGTCGTTGAGCGAAGACCTATGCCGGGGATACACTATCATACTACAATAAAGAATTATGAAGAAACATTTACTAACCACCTTCCTGTGCCTAGCCTCATTGATAGGTCTAGCACAAACATTAAGCGATTTCGAAACGCACCCTGTACTGGCAGATTCTTTCTTGAACGGCAGCGATATGTCAGGAGGATTTGAGGATGGAAACATCTTTCTACCAAACTCTTTCAACCCCGAGTTCAATTCTTGGTCTGGTTGGGCCATTTCTAGTCAAGCAGATACCCTCACTCCTGGCTTTATGAACCAACATAGTGTCATTACTGGTTCGGGCTATGATGGGTCTTCCAATTTTGCCGTTTTCTTCTCTTCCGATCCAAGAATTTTGGAGCTGAGAAATGAGGCAATTGGTAACCCAGTGGAGGGTTTTTATATCACCAATAATACCTATGGCTATTTGAGTATGCGGGATGGAGATAGTTTTGCCAAAAAATTCGGGGGAGTGACTGGGGCGGATCCAGATTACTTCCTGCTGACCATTAAGGGCTATCATGATGGAGAACTAGTGGCTGATAGTGTTGATTTCTATTTGGCAGATTATCGATTTGATGACAACACTCAAGATTATATTGTCAAGGATTGGACCTATGTCGACCTCTTAAGTCTTGGCCCGGTCGATAGCTTACAATTCAGTTTATCTTCCACAGACAATGGGATGTTTGGGATGAATACCCCAGCCTATTTCGTGATGGATAACTTTACAACCACAGATGGATTAACTAGCACAAAGGAAGTAGTTTCAGCGAGAGAATGGATGCGTGTTTATCCCAACCCTTCTTCCGAGTTTATTCGAATTCGTTCTCGCTTAGTCGATGAAAACTCATTTATTTCCATTTATAGCCTGGATGGTTCTCTTATACAACAGGCAAGGTACAACATAGAAGAAGAAGCCATTAATGTTCAACACCTACCTAAAGGTAGTTACCTGATCAGGCTAGAGACTACGGAAAAAGTAAGTACTCAACTTTTCATTAAATCCTAAAACAATTTCCCCCTACTGAATCTCATCAGTAGGGGGAAATAACTAGCCTGGTTCCAGTCGCATGAATGACTCTGGCGGTGAAGCTATTTATCATACTGGTGCAGCTTAAGATCTTCAATTAGCGCAATTATCTTTTCCGCATACTTTGGATCCGTGGCGTATCCTGCCTTTTTCAACCCCTTTGCCCAACCTTTATAGTCTGTCTTTTTCAACTTATATAGCTTGCTGTAACGTTTCGCGGTTAACAATTTGCTATGTGCTCGATAGCTTTCCCACGCACTTCTGTATATACGAAAGAAATCTTTATGCGAATCATCGGTGAAATTAGAGCAATGCCCTTTACCACATCTTTTTGAAAAGCACTTAATCCCGAAATGGTTTTTATTCCGAGTGGCTAAACGGCTTGCACCGACATTACTTTCTAATAAGCCTTGTGCCAAGGTAATGCTCGCAGGAATTCCAAATTTTTCCATTTCACTTTTAGCCACTTTTTCAAATCGCTCCACGTAAGCCAATTGTTTCTTTCGTTTGGCAGCCCGCCTGGCAGCGGATTCATCTTTCTTGTGCGTTATATTGGAAAAGGTATTGGCCAGATTAGGGTCATTTGATGGTTTCTCTTTTGAATCTTTAATCAAAGCTGCGGGAGGTGTACTTTCTTTTTTTGGGCTGGCAGCTGGTTTACTTTTATTGGTTAGTAAAGATACATTCATAGGTTTCGATGCAGCGGGTTGAGCTGGAGCGACCTCTTTCTTATACGCCGCGGGCAAAGACTGAGGCGTGTACATTACGCTCTGAGCTAACGAAGGTGCATTATCAAATTTTAAAGCGATACTGATGTCTTTGCTAATGGCTAAATAAGCTACAAAAGCCATGAGCCCCGCTCTCAACCAGTAGGTGCGAACATAATATATAATCACTTCACGCAGTATTTGAAGGCGATACTGCAGCGCGGTTTTGATCTGTTGTAATTTTCTTTTCATGGCAAATTTTTGTGTGACAGTCGAGTGTTTTCACAAATTAAAACAATTTGTTTTTTATAAACAAATATTTTCAAACAATTAGTTGTTTTTTATTCCTCATAGCCTTGTTCTACATCGGCTAAGTGACGAAGCAGAAATTTTGCCGTCGAAATGTAGAATAGTTGCGAAGGGAAACCTACCTTTGCGGGGCATTGAAAATTGGATCATCTTCGCCCTGATAGCCAATCACATAGAGGTGATCCGTTTGAATTTTGTAGAAAATTAAATTTCACTATGAAGAGGATATATTTCACTTTGGCTTTGTTATTAACTGTGGGATTGTCGAGCAGTTTTGCACAGCAGAAGTATGGCCATGTTAACTTTAATGGTCTAGTAGCTCAAATGGCAGAGACCAAAGCAGCCGATTCAGAATTGGAAGCTTACCAAAAGCAATTGGTAGCGGCGGGAGAGAAAATGGCTCAAGAATTTCAGACTAAGGTTGCAAAGTTTCAGCAAGACATACAAGGTGGTGGAGTTACTCCCAAGTCTCAGGCTGAAAGAGAAAAAGCTTTGGGAGATGAACGCAATAAGATCTTGCAATATGAGCAGGAGGTGCAACAAAAATTAGCAGCGAAAAGAGAGCAGCTGATTAAGCCGATCGTCGATAAAGCTCAGAAAGCCGTTGAGGAATACGCCAAAGCAAATGGCTATGGAATGGTGTTTGACACAAGTATTTTCAACTCCGTTCTATTTGCGCAGGACTCAGACGATTTGATGCCAGCTCTTAAAGCTAAATTAGGTATCAATTAAAATCAGTCAAAGACTGGATAAATAAAAAAGGCCGATGGATATCCATCGGCCTTTTT